>Ga0210059_1000840_pt1 | contig 43007 bp, 27 predicted proteins | sample Ectturendosymbi2_FD_188042 | JGI IMG/M metagenome (GOLD analysis project Ga0210059, IMG submission 188042) | Ecteinascidia turbinata endosymbiont from Florida, USA - Sample 2 (SPAdes) (version 2) | ecosystem: Host-associated > Tunicates > Ascidians > Unclassified | place: Key West, Florida... | reverse complement strand
AAAGTGATAAACGGGGTTGGTTGACCAGATGACCGCCACGGTCTTTCGCCAATCCTATGTGACACAGCGCCCCTCTTTGTTTACACTGATCAACTATTGTGCCATTGTATTCTCATTTGCTCTAATATTCACTAATGGTTGGTTTACTGCATGCGATGGCTTTTATGGTGCTTCTGCTTATTGGCTGAGTCATATGAAACAATAAACCATTACCATTACCAACTCAGGGTGCAGGTACAAAATACACTCAACCCCAGGACCATGGGCGCAACTTTGTTGTAAAATGTTGGGGGACAGCTTGGTGTGAAACCAATGTAGTCATCAGGTCGATGCAGAAGTGACGTTTTATGTATACAGATCCCCAATCTTATTTGTAGAGGCGTTTTGAGAGCAACACTATCCACGCTTTGACCTTACAGATAATTTACATATAAATACACTTAAATTTGCTGCTGGACATGGTGCTGTAGTTCAGCTTGCTTCCATTAATATCGTATTTGGATACAAACAAGCACAGCAATATAGTAGAAAACATCAATTGGGTTTTATCAGAGCAGTCAGTTGGAGTGCACAAAATGCTGAATCGCATTGGTCGCACATGCATATCACTCTTACAGTAGAACACTTCAGCTTTCATGCATTTTATAAGAAGTGTGGGTTACAGCGAGATTTGATGTCTTGTTCAAGTCGCTTAACGTTACAAAGACGATTAATATTTTTCTTGCACATTTCCGTTTTTTGAAAAAGCTACAAATCTTTTTAATGCTACTAGGCGTCATGCATGCAGCCCCACCCCTACCAAAATCTCCATTGATATCCTCTTACCAGCACCAAAAACATTTGGCCTAAAATTAGCGTAGCATACTTCACAAAATGATTTCACTCTATATTTACTGTTGGTAGGTGGAGGATGTATCCTTTCAATCTCCCCTTGTTGGCCCCTGCATACATACCCACACAGAGTGTAAAAGGGCCTCATTTTGAAGCCTGAACCCGGCCCGAGCCCGAAATAATAAGCCCGAACCCGGCTCGAGCCCAACATTTATTTTTGAAGCCCGATTGAGGCCCGAAAGCCAAATTTACCGAGGGAGTTAAGATATGCCCAAATGCGGAGTAACAAAAAACGTTGTGTTCGGATATAGTTGCAGGTGCACGGTTTATCACACCCAAAATAACAACCACCTTGACCAAAACATTGGCATAATCTGGCACAAACGTAGCATGTTAGCAAACAATGATACTGCGAAATATAATGTTCCTCAAGAAAAAAGAAACTATTAGGAAACTATCCACGATGGCGCTGTAGGCATGACAAGCCGGCTTGTAGGCTTCTTAAAACAATCCAAGAATCGCGTGAGTGATTGATCTCTTTGAGGCAATGCCATCGCCTGCTAATTTCTCCAGCGCTGTCGGCTTCTCAAAAAGAGTGTGAGACATCCGAGCAGAGAAGAAAAGAACACAGCTGTGTTTGCAAACAGAATTAGCTGAAAAACATCACCGTCACTGTTTTTTTTAATGCATCTGTCCATTTTCTTGAGGGTAAACAACTGACTGCAGTAACTTTCAAAAGTATAAGACGATAATGGTTCAAAATCTGAAATGAAAGGTTGTGAAATTATAATGAACACACAGATCATTCACTCCCTCTCAGTATTATATGGTTCTCGCTTAGCTCCAGCTAACTGCTTGGAAACAATAATATTTTTATAATCGCTGCCAAGAAAAGCGTGATTGTTACGTTATTGCTTACAAAAAATCAAGCTAGAGCAATGTTTTCCTCCCTTCTCTACCTATGGAACTCCCACTGCTGTGTTGAACGTAAAAGGATACGTGATCACGGGATGTTCACCTGATCAATATTACAAACAAACTGTCGAGAAAAGACGGACAATTCAGGAACTCACACTCCGATAGATACGGTTTTAAAAACTGCGCAAAGTAAACAAACTGATATAGAGTTAGGAACTTTATATGAGAAATGTGATTGTTCTTCAAGAGCACACACCTGGTACACCCCTGTACACCCCATCACGGTGGTACACCACTGGAAAATTCTGGTACACCCTGGGGTGTACAATACACCCAGTTGACAAGCACTGCTTTAGACACTCCAATGTTTCTTCTTTGCCTTCACTATTTCATGAGGTTGTCGGCGAACTTTCAAGTTGTTTTCTGAACTTGTTTTTGGAGTCTTTCCCTGTTTGTATTTCGGAGTCACAAGACTCTTCATGTTGAGGATGCAACGCGAACTCAACATTCCTTCCCACTCTGTTTAATTGAAGATGTCGGTGTCTTTCAGAAGAGTTGAATGAAGGAAGTGACTGAAGATACTGATGAAAATCAGAAGTCCTTCATTGATGAGGATATTGTTTAGATGATCTCTTCCCAGAGTGTATTCTTCCACTAGAAACGATAATGTGGTGATTCTTCTCCATGGACGAGAGATGAATCAGCTCGAAAATTTTGATCGAGTTTACTTCCGAAATTGATCAAATGCTGTGTTCCCTTTGGTGATGTGTAAAACTATTCTCGTGATGTGGTTGTGTTCCAAGATTTTTAGGATCCTTCGTTGATGATGTAAGTGCCTGTGAAGGTTTCTCCAGGACTTCATACACGAAATGATGTTGTCTTCATGAAGAACATTATCGAACTCGCTTTTATGTGTAGAATAAAAGAAACTGATTAAAGATTTTATAACTTTAAGGATGATTTTGCAAGAACCTTCTTTTTTTTATAGAACTCAGGACCCATTTTACTGAAGGATTTTATCTTGCGAATAGAAACTGTGTACCCTGTAGGTCTTCAATACAAAAGTAGTTTTCTGGAAAACTTTCAAAATTCAAACTACATGCAACGACTTCTGTAGATTTTTCTTTTGGGTTGCATTACTAGAGATGTGAAACAACAAGTTTTTACCAAAACAACAGTCAATGTTGGTTGACTGAAGGAATTATACGATTGAAAATTGCCTTAATGCTTTAAAATGAAGCACTTTTGAGTCCTCATTTTTTATAATTCATCCGACTAAACGGGTGACAAAGAGAACTTGAAAAGAAATTTTTGATTAATTTCACTTTCATCAACAAATCTCTCCCATCTAGGGTATGTGTTATGTTGGAATTTAATAGGGTTTCCTTCCCCAGCTTTGGTGAGTTTGATCATAAACGATATTACTTCACCTTTCGAAATCTTTACCCCATACTATGAGGCGATCTGTTTTAATATCGTGTAAAACCTTAGGTGTTCGCATCAGGCATGATCTTTTGTCAACTTTTGCCCTAATTGTTTTAAAATGCCTGGTTATCTCTAATGTGGATATTATGAAACTAGATATTTTCAACTTAATACATTTCCTCACATTTCGATTTATTATCCAACTGGCAGTGAAGGGATTTGTTTCAAAATTCAGGGTTTGTAGTTTTTCATATCAGACATGACCTACCTTTCCGCATTTCATGTGTGGAATATTTGGTCACTCCGAATATGGTCACTGGTAAGATTTTACTTTTCAAATTTGTCTTTAAGACACCTAACATAAGCTGTGGCCCTAAAAATGGCATCACGAATTCTATACATCAAGAGGTCTGAGTTAAATTTTGCTAAAAATTGATCTTCAACGAATGCTACTTGCTGACAATGTTTATTTTTTGGAGCCTCCGGAGAAGACTTCTCATCATAATTCTTTAACACTCTCAACAAATTTCCCTATTAGTTAATCATCTAATAATTTAATAGATCTTCTTTTCGTGTGGCAATTTAACTACAGCTGGAAATGATGTCAAGATTACTTTCAATCTTAGTTGCGGTGACATTTTTACGGAAGGTTACTGTTAAGTCTAATACTGTTATTGAGGTGGCAAATTTATGAAGGAAATCCATTTTGTTATTCGTTTACAAAGAAAACAAGGGAAACGATACATTTTTAGCTGAGATTGTCCATAATAAGTTAACTCATGTCCTATACCTTAGCTAGCCGGGCTGTCGTTCTTGATTTCAAACGGGATTACTTCTAACAATCTTCTGACAAAGAATGGGAAGTATGAACTATATTCTTAAAAAACTGGTACTCAATGAACAAAACTGTTCTGCGTTTAAAACCTTACACAATGATATACAAAAACACTTGGTCCTATGTACATTAGTTGATGAGAGTATCATTCCTGGAGTTGGGCAATGGCGTATAGATTCCCCAGGATCGTTCCTTTGGATATTATAATCTGCTCCAGGATTGCTTTCTTGGTAACATACAGGGTCAAACCATTACTGGTTCCAATGTGAAATACATGGAACATTCCCGCCCACTATACTGTGGGTTGGAAAAGGAACAAGATCCTATTTTGGTCCAAAATTGTTATTCCCGGTAATCATAAAGATAATTTAATTACTGGATTTAAGGTGAGACCATAGTTACCTAATGGCAGTATTTTACGCAAGTGAATTTCCATTTTGAAATAGAGTGGACATCTTTAAACAAAACGTCGTTTGGGGTTTGTCTCAAGTAATAGATAAAGAGTCATTGACCTTAAACGAAAAGTTACTATGTTTACTGGCATAAACCTTAATCGTAGTAGGCTATAGGCTTCATTAATACTTCCCTGATCTTGGCATCTTTTTCCGGGTGAAGAAGTGTGAGCTTTCTGGACGTGTCGAATTTGTCTCTCCTCGTGGTCATATGAAGCGGCCGATATATGTTTCTTGATCGGAGATGGCTCTTGGGTTTATCTTTGATATGAGTGTTTTCTCAGCTCCCGATACGACTTTCTGTCCTTACTGGGTTCAGACGTTTCATTTGTTTCTTTCGGAATGTATATCTTCGCTTCTAATTTTCGTATCTCCACTTCAAGTTTTCGTTTGTCTTCTTTCTTTCTGTAGTACAGTTGTTCCAAATCTGTATAGAGTTCAGTAATCATTTTTTTATGCAAGTCTATTTATCCTGTAACAAAAAGAACATTGTTATACCATCGTATAATATCTTTTCTTGGCTTCGATAATTGTTAATCAATCCTATCAGACGTCCTATTTTTATTGTTTTTCATGAAAGGTTGAGTGTCGTCAATTGCAAAGATATTTCAATAATATATCAAATGTTTATTCAAAAAACCTGTTACTTACCTTTTCCTAACTTTTGTCATTAATAACACCATAATTTGGTGAGCTTCCTAAGGAGCTAAGCAATGTTGTTTACCAAAACGTTTCATTAAAATAACGAGTGTCTGACCTCAACGTTTATCATTGTATTTTGTTCCTTATTATGTCTTACCAAGTTTTACCCTTTCGATAAGTCTCTTCTACGGTCTCCTTGTAAAGTACTTTAATGGTTCTAAATTTGACTAGGGGGTTTCTATGGATGGTGTAAAGGTTTTCTTATCTCTGTTGAAACCAAAAGACCCCATTTAAGTACAACCGTAAAATCACTGCATGGGTTCGATTCATAGTCGTATCAAGGACGATGTTCACAAGTCAAAGCTTGCTTGATCTCCCTAAAGCTTCTGGATGGCTAGCTAATTCTGTTAGAGGTTGCAGACTTAAAATAGGTAGTTGTGTCATTTTTATTTTGTAGAATATGCACAATTAACACGTAAAAACTCACCGTTTCATGCAAAACATGAAGTAGATCGAACTCTCTCTCGAATCAGAATCACAGACACATAATCCAGCAAGTAACCATTCTTACAATCAGCAAGTTTACTTTCTAAACTATTCTTCAATTTAATAACTCCCCGCAGAGATATCACACTTCAAAAGGAAGGAGTTACGTTCGGTGAACATGTTTTGAGAGATTCTAATCGTGACGCAAGTTTCCAGTTTCAAAAGAATCTTGTCTAAGTTCCGCAATGCTCGTCACGTTTTTAATGCTTTTCGTTTTTGTCGGTTTTGCAAGTTTAAGTCAAAACAATGTTTGGTTTTGATTTAACTAGTTTGGCAATCGCAATTGTAAATTTTGTTTTACTTTGAGCAAGTCAATCTTATTGTTCTGGGTGTCAGAAATTAATCCTGGACAATGCCAATTTATCGTATAGAGTGACAGAAATTACCCTGGACAATTGCCACTTGTGTTGACTAAAAACAAGTCAGTGACATTGTTTTTAGCCTGAAGACTCAAGCTGCTGATGTAGCGAGTGTATCCACAAGTTAAAAGCAACAACAACACTTACAACCATCCGTCGAGCTGAGATAGCTGCAAGGCAGAGCTTCGTTTTACTTCAAAGGATGCACGTCAATGCAAATTAGTAAGCGAGTCTGATATAAAACTATAGTTGACTCCGGTGGAGAGGTGCAAACTATCTAGGCAAAAATGCTTGTGTAAAATTGATACTGTGAAAGGATAGAGAGGTCGAAATAGGATGATATCATGGCGTATACCAGTCAGAAGCAACATTTCAATATAAGGTTGAGTGAGGGTCTGGGTTGTTATTCGTTTGAAGTTCGCTCCTGCCAAGGTTGAATAAAGAAAGAGCGTGTCAATATAATGGTTGGGTATGACATCTGTTTAAAACATCTTGCGGGAAAATATAGTGATTAGATGAGTCTTTTTTATAGCATTCTTAGAAATTATAAGCAACCCCTTATTATGTCAAAGAGTTAACGAGTAGAGTAATTCCCAATGAGCACGTGAAAAATGGTTGTATCAGGGATTTAATGTGGGCAAAAGCTATGTTTGGCTTCTGTCTATCTTGTTGCTTTTCAAGCCAACAGTAATCATCAGAATTCTAGTGTTCGAAAAATCTAAGGTAAGGTACTCCCCTTTGGTATGCTAAATCTTGATCAGAGTTTCCTCTAAGTAGGAAGGGATGCAATGTTGCATCATCCGGGGAATTCCACCTGTATCGACTATATAAGCAGGGCTTTTAGGGCCGGACACGGCATTCGAAATTATTCAACGACGGACGGTGTTTAAATGCTGAAGCATGCAGCTGTCATCAGCACTGGATATTGACGAAGTTCTTCGAAATGAAACTATCTTAGCCCTTCAGGGTCGACGTCTGGATCCTATTTCTGCCTTGCGATAAGCAGAGGACATCTTCGACTATAGTGTAGCGTTACTTCCACCTGACAATGTGGTATTCCGTCTCGTGTGGTTTACTGGAAGAGAGCAGCGGTATCACAATCAAATCTACATTTGTTTCGAGTATCCAGTTCCAGATCCGCTTCGCGCCCACGTCGCCTGGGATCGATTGCTACTACTTGGAGACCTGGAACTCTCTGGTGGTCGTTTTACTGAAACGGAACCTACCATCGTCAAATTTTGGGACATGTGATTTTTCCTTTTTCTTTGTGTGGATTTTCTTTTCAAGTTAATTTCCTATCCTTTTCAAGCTAATCTCCTGTTTTTTTTGTGTCAAATAAATTTCGTTGTTTTTAAAATGATTGGTTAGATTCTGCCTAATTCAAATCAGAAATTGGGTCTGGTATATGAGAGAAGAAACTCTTATGGTGACCGTAATCAAGCTGCAAAGATTGAACATATAAGTATAGAGACAATGCGGGTAATATGTGTTTTTTTGACTAGTCGTAATAAGGTCTGGCAAAACCTGCCCTAGGACCGTTCGATGTTATAGGAAATTACTACAGAATGCATAACAGGACTTTAACCCTCATCTACAGATAGATTTGTGATACTGACTACTGCGAGGTACAACATGCTGTGGAGGTGTAAGGCATTTATCATGAATAACATCTCATAAGAAAGTTGCCATTAGTTATCTGGTGCAAAGATATGAAGATTATGTAGTCAATATTATAGAAAGAGTTTCACTAACCCGTAATTATCACTTTGGTGCTAAGATAAATTTATCAATCAATTCCCCACACCAGGTCGAGACTTCAAGTCAACACTTAGAAGAAACACTAAAGATAGAAGATATACCAGATACTTCAAAACAATCAACAAATCGTATGACCCAGGAACAGGATTTTCTATAATCACGACAAGAGAGTCAAACACCTAACCCGTCATTGAAAAACTTGACTGGAAAAGCAATCCAGCTGACGAAATAGAGTCGGCAATTCAAGAAGCCCAATTAACTATTGATGAATTAACTGAAAATAAATTCCTATCAAATCTGACGAAAAAGATTTTAAGAAACTATATGCTTAGCGTATATTATGTGAAAATTGCTGGGATCAATATCGCGGAGATGTTGCAAAAGATTTCAGAAACTTGGAAAAATGTGGTTCCCATGAGACCACATCACCAGAGATGCATGAGAAATAACTATGACAAACACCATGGTCATCATGCACCGGTTGACAAGAAGAAAGTTAGATATCATATAAGATTGTGCTATTATTGCAGACAGAAAGGATGTCCAGCAAAAGACTGTATATGTAATAACCCAAGCAACTCAAGTGAAATACAAACAATGGCGAGTCTAGGTGACAACCAGGAATAAGTTGTTAAAAAGTGTCCATAATCTGTGTTGATGACACATGAAAGATAAAAAAGCTAAAGTATGATCTTCTAGAGGACTAGACTTTAATGTCCTCCTTTTAAAGGAACAGAACTAAAAGTATCTTCCTTGTAAATATTAAGAAGTTGCAAATAAAATAGCGATTGTAAAATGGAACCGTAAGTATTCGCCAAATTTGACCGATCAACACCATGCAGAAAGACGCTCTCGAGCGTTGACAGCGATCACAATCCCATTGTGTAAAGTGATTTTCTTGATGCATTCCTAACAATTGAATAAAAATTATTGCCTAGGTCGATAACATTTTAATAGGAATCAGTGGTTTTCCTATATCACATGTTTGGACGTTGGGCTGCTGACGTGAAGAAACAAACATCAATTCCACTAATACAGACTGAAAAATAAGTTGTGACCCTGTTCAACAAAAGTAGGAGCTAAATAGCCAATACTTCCATACTCAAGCTCTAGTTTCCCCAATAAAATCAATTTGCAATTCCATTTATACTACTACGAAGACCCTTAGCCAATCCTGAAGCCACATTCAATGCTGATGATCTGGCGATGGATCTGCTTCTATCCAGGTCAGCAAAGAGAGGTGAAAATGACCCCCTGCTCAGGTCTATTTTGCCCGTATATGGAAAATAAACTTGAGGCATGGTGCAAGCGTACGACAAATGACAGTTTCAAGGTGAGTTTTCCAATAGCTGATTTTTTGATGTGGTCTTTTGAGCAGCATTCTCAAAATCTGCATAAGTTTTATATATACGAAGTTAGGGGGTGGCTCTGTCAGGAGTGGGCAAATTACATTTGGAATGTTCCAACAAGAAGCTAGTCAAAGACAACTTTGCCAGTATACGGCAAATACGTTTTGACATGTTCGTGTGGTGCCAAGCACTTTGGTTTGGTAGATCGATCAAAACATTCTTGACGAGCAGCAGAGCCAAGCCGCGTAACTCAGTTCAACGTTCGGTAATTGCTTGCCAACCACCAGAAAGCTTTCTCTTCAGTATTTTCCCTTGGGAAGGAGGCGAGCTGAGTTTTCATTTCAAAGTTTGTGATCTATTTGTATAAGAAATTTGTTCCAGTTGTTGTCATTCAAACACAGCGGAATTTTGAAAAACGCCAGAGCCTGCAACCATTACCAAAGGTTTTCAAATGCACAGGTCTGTGCAGGAGTTTTCATTCTTGAAAATTGAGTGAACTATCTCGCTGTGGCCAAAGCAACATGGCCTTCCAAACCAACACGATGTTGCCTCCCGCCATGCGGTCCACCATCTACAGTAGGTCAATATTTCGTGAATTGACATCAGCGATAACCATCACATATCCATGATCCACTGAGGGCAAGAAAACGCTGCCAAATTTGCGGTCCATTGCACCGAAACAAGACGTGATTTGTGTGCCGGAAGTGTGGAGCTCCTGTGTGCAAGGAACACTTTTGAAAGTTCCGCACAAACTTCTGAATGGAAAGCGTTGCATGCACTTTGGTTTTTGTTGTATAGCACACGTGAGCGTTGCTTCTGTGTGAATGAAGTTTGTCTGCAAGGGCTGTGGTTGTGCAAACAAGTACGTAGCCCAGTTGCGCTAGGTTAAAATTTGCACCAGAAGATTGATTTTCTGCTCAAATATATGTGACAATCTAATCAATATGCTACGCATTTTGCTGTCGGTTGCAGGTTTCGTTAACCATGCCAAATTTGTCTTTTCTTGGCCGGCGTGAGCTGTGTATGGGTTAGCTATCGCAACAAAAGAATCAAAACCACACAGCCATCAGTCACTGTTGCCAGGCGTGTAGCCAGGTGGGGACGAAAGTCGTCGCATTATAAATTTTGGCTTGCAAATATTGAACCGTCGAGCAAATATTTTCATTACCGCGTAAAGCCAATTTAGCCAAAAAGTCAAAATAAAGCCAATCGTTCATTCCACAAAGCTGTAGATATCTAGTATTTTGCCAGAGTTTCTGCTTTAGAGCTGAGTAACATGATTTGTTGACGCTCGTCGTGCTACCACGTTGTAATTCAATGCTACGTTGCGTTGTTCCACACAAGCAGCCACACTGTCTCCAGCACGCCGGGCCATGGCGCCTGGACTGCTCACCTGTCCACCGACTGGGAATGCACGGTGCCTCAAATCGAGACAGCCATTTGTACTCGCCGCACAACAGCTCATCAGTTCAAATATCAACAATAATAGAAGTGCGGCGCTCTGGGGGATCACCGAATGTCGAGTGGTTGGACAACACCACGAGAGTCCGTACTTTTATCCCCGACACCGGCTCCCATCCTCCTGGAATGGCCCTGCCAAGGAGAGCCGTGGTCCGGCTTAAGCACCTCCGCACCGATGTCGGACGTTTCCACTCCTGCTTGTACAAATGGGGTATGGCCTCCTCTGCGGTCTGTGAGTGTGGCGCAAAAGAACAAACCGTCGACGATGTTGTCCTTCAATGTCCAATCCATCGACCTCCCCATGGACTGCACAGCTTGACGGTTTTGAATGATGAGACAATTGAATGGCTGCTCAACATCTGCCCCGAGATCTTGTGCGGCCAAGCAGTGGGCAGCAACAACTCGCTCAAACGACGAAGCCATAAAAATAGCGAAAGTAAATCCATCACACTTTAGATCACAGGGCAAGTAGTTTCTCGTTTTTATGCGCCAAACGCGAAACTATTTTTCTTGTGAAATAAACTGTGATCGATTTACTTTCGCCATTTTTGTGGTTTACAACTTCGGATAATTAATTGCGTATCAGAATTTCTTCCACTGTACAACGAAATAGACTTTGGGACTCGCGGGAAACTTATTTTGATCAATTTGGCGCTTCGAGCTTTTTGAGTGTGCAGACCTGACCTAATTTGGGTAAAGCTGGGCAGTTCTCACGCATGAAAGAAGAAACAGAACAGTAATATTATTACGAGTTAACATTGTTGGTATTGCCGTAGTCGATAATAGAGGCTCGGTAAAAGTCCAGCACGTAACTTCTGAAGTCCAACGAAATGTAAAACATTGCTTAGCTTAGAGTATTTTTTGATCACTCTTTCTACTTTGACAGGCACCAAAAAGGGCGCACTTTTATCAAAGGGGAGTCAATTCAACGGGGCGGCACCGGCCTTTGAGGGGGCAGTTCCGCTTTCTAGCATTTCTGGTTCAAAAGTTATAACCAAAAAGCCATAAAATTGGTAATTTTACCAAATTTTACCAAGAAGAGGTAATTTTACAAAAGTTGGTAATTTTACACTAACTCTTGAACCAGAAACGCTAGGAAGCCGATCAAAAGCTCAAAAAACTCGGGTTTGAGCTTAGTTACCAATAAAAACTTCAGCGAAATACTTCCATCTAGCGGTTGGGCCCAGGGCCAGGTAACCTGAACCATAATGGCCAAAAACGTACCCCAACTATAAAGACACCTACGAAAAACCCGAAACACAAAACCAAAAAAATTTTTTTCAGTTCAAACTGCAAAGACTCGCAGGGTCTTTTGAGGGTTTGCATAGCTCTCTAGCGCAATCAACTGGCGAGTTATGGAGTTGCAAAATGGCGCGAAATTAGTGCTCAATGCTTGATTTCACAGTACGATATACTCGTACACCGGCTCCAGACGTGCTAAGCACAATATGATCTTCTTTCATTTTAAAGCAAATTTGAGGGGTGAAAGGGGGCCACTTTTACTATCGGCACCGGGCAACACTTAGCTTCGCTTGGCCACTGGTAGTTGTTCACACTTTGTAGTGAATTTTGAGATACAAATTTTTGCCTCGATTGATGTTTGTCATGTTGAAAAGTTTAAATCGTTACTATCTCTCTGGAACTTTCAAGAGAAGGTTATAGAGAGAAGCACAGAAATCCATTAACAGATTCTGTGGTTCTATGGACAGGCTTAAGAAACATACAGTAGCTTCGATGTGGTTCCCCCTGATGAAGAAGGATTAGTTGCCGTTGGAAACACTTCAACAAGTTGTGATAATAATAGCAAGAGTAAACGTTGTCAGGATGCAATTGATTTGTGTATTTCAATGACAGTTCGCATGAGCGCCTTGATGAACACTGCTTTTTGTCACATGCGCTATGGGCCTTTTGTACATATGCCAACAAAAACCTGAACTCATTTCAAATGCAATACAAGAAAGAAAATGGCTAAGGAATCGTAAGCGCAAGGAACTAGCCTTTAAAACACAAAGGGCTAAATGAAAAGTTAACCAAGATGTGGTTTCGATAATAACAACATATGATTCTATTTTTTGTTTTCAAGTTTTCGGAGTGTAAACAGGAGTCGGATTTTACATTTTCAATGAGTCCCGGAACAGGAGCTGGAGTCATTTTTGGTGGAACAGGAGCAGGAGTAAAAAAAAGTGATTCCGATCACTCCATGATGACCATGCTGACGTTGGTCAGAAAACATGTTTCAGTCAATTCCATTCTGACTGACATCAACAATCATCAATACAGAAAATTTGATTGCTCCTTAAGTCTTTGATTGGCTCCTGGACAGATCTTAGCGTTGCCTCCGGATCCTGCTCCTGGTAGAACACAAACCTTGACTCCAGTGCACTCCGGCACTCCTGCTCAGGGATCATCTCTGATGTGGGACTCCCACACAAATCTTTTGTGACCGAATAAGAACGCAGTTAAGTTAAGCGGCGAATCGTTGAGCCGTGACGGTGTGACAGTCGCTGAGCCGTGAATAACATCAAGTATTGTGCTTTCAGCACCAATCGAGGCAAGTTGTTTCATGAATTTAACTGTACAGTATTACGGAATGTAACGAGTGTAGTCAGTTTGTTCGATAATCTTGGTGGAGCAGTGCGTAAAATGTCGAACAAAAAAGCAATATCCCATCATGGAAAAGTATGACATCGTTGTTTAGTTCAATAGCGAAAATGATGCAAAAGTGGCAAAACTTGCAAAATATTTCGGGTCTGGTGAAGAATACCACCTACCTAATTTATAGAAAAGCGACATAAGCGATTACGTCAAAGTGACGTCATGGTTAGTTGATGATCTCATACACAATTTTTTTGTGACGATAACATTACGGCAGTGGTTCCCAAAGTGGGCGGTGAGAAACTCTAGGGGGCGGTGACGCAGAAAGGACGGTTGGGGGGCGATAGGTGGCCCAGTTAATAATTACATTTCTGTTGTCTTACTAACTTTGAGTGACCAAATCTCATAAAAACAGTATAATCAACAAACATGTATGTATGTAATTTGTAAACAAAAATTTAGCGTTTTGCTAAATTTAGTTTTGTAGTGAAATGCACGAGAAAAATGTGTTGATATATGTGTTAAGCATGGCAAGGGGGCGACAGAAATTTGTTTGTCAGAAAAGGGGGCACTAGCCAAAAAAGATTAGGAAACACTGCATTACGGTAAAAGAAGATAATGATATCTGCAAAACTACGGACACGACCATTCTACAAACCTCCAGCAGACCAGAGATGATTACGGAGTCGGAGTGCGGGAGTGGACTCCGGATCGCGTCTACGTTTACGTTTTTTGCCGGAGCCGGAGTCTGAATTATGAATAAATACCGGGTCCGGTGCTGGATTAGGAATGTAATTTTCAGTATTTTGGCGGAGCCAGACAATACCTTTCATTAAATTAAAGTTTGCTCAGGCGGGCTAATTGTTAGGTTGATGTCACCACCCTTTCCTTTTGATTGTATTGGATTGTGAACTATTCAGTGCAGGGTCTTGAGAATGAGGAAGGGTAGAAGCAGTATGGTAATTTGTCAGTGCCATTGCATGGGTCTGTCAAATTAAGAAAAATATGGGAGTTACGTGGATTCCTGAAGTTGTACTTCTTGCGCTGAATCTTGTGTTGTAAGAAGTATTCACAATTTGTTAGTTTTAGTGAAATTCACAAGACAGCACTGTATGTATCTTCAAAATGGAAGAACACGAGTGCGATTTCAGACAAACCAACAGAAATGCAGTTTACTTCAGGCTATTCATAAAGATGACATTCTTATGCTGCAAGTTTACAATATAAGCGAGGCAATTTACTTGTATGAATGAGGTGGTATGGAATGTTTTCATTGTGTGGGGTTGTACTTATTCACATTAACAAGTGATTTTATAGCAGTAGATATTGCATTGTAATTGCACCTAAAGCACTCAGGGAAAAGAGTTCAACGGAACTTTGTTTGAGTGAGAACAACAGATGATTACATTTCTTCATTTGAAGTTTTCAGAGTGTAAACAGGAGTCGGGATGTAAATTTTGAAAAAGCTCCGGAGCAGGAGCTGGAGTCAAAATGTGATTCCGATCACTCCTGCAGCAGACCTTACGCGCTGTGCCGAACTTTACTCTAATTGTTCTTTTTATCTTGTGCAACCCAGCCATGAAAAGTGCAAAACAGCACGAAACGAAAATATTGAGCAGAAAACTACTAAAAAAGTTCGTCTCATGATGCTTATGTTAAAAACAGACCTGAAATGCTCAGAATGGTTCAGTTTTTTTACAAAAAAAAAACAACTGAAAACAAAACAGCTATGACATTCAAACAATGGCCAGGAAGTAAGGCATATTACCTTTAAATCCGTGTGCTGCGTTTACAGCTGACTAGAGCAAATAGATTGTCGTGTGGACATGCATTGAATAACTTGCAATGGTCCCACTAGCAATATGCATTCCTCGAAACGCTGCTGCGTGCTTCATTCCGTAGGTAAACCACAATATTAAAGGCAGCCTGAAAGGCATTTAAAACCATTCCATTCCAAGGCAGCGTAGTGAAGTACGACCCCATAATTGATTGATTTGATTCAAACTCATAGTCCATATCGCAAGAGTAATCGAATAACACTGGAACACAAAAATGATTGGTCATAGCGCACTACAAATCAGTCACTTTATTTAAAGTTCACAATAGCAAAAACTATGCTTTCAAGTGCATTGAAAATCAAGCCAAACCCTGCTGAAGCGTCATGGATCGGTGTGTTTTATTCATTACTGGCAATAACATACGTGACCTGAAATGCATTAAACCATGCGATTGCAAGGCTAGTGAAGTACTCACTCATGGCGTGGGATGCGTATTTTTTGCTAACAAAAACAAAGATCATATTGGAGAGCTCATTGAAAACCGTTCATTGACTAAACTAGCGAAGTATATCCGGCATTCGCGATGTGGTTTATTTACTGTACAAAATAGGGTGACTTTGTAAAGTAGGAAATAGCCGTTTTAATGAAATTTTCTAAATCGGCCATGAAACAACACTTACCACTCGATATTACTGTAATAGCAAACCCGTTTGCAATCTGTCCAGTTTTACAGAGAATTGAGGTCCGGACATGTTGCTTTGGTCACTGCAAATTTTCGTTCATTGCTGTTTTACTGCGACACTTTAAGACGAACGGTAGACGCAAATTTGCAGAAAATCTCTATCTCTCCAAGAAACGTCATTTCGTGCGTTGTTTTTTAGACGAACCTTCCTATTTGGCAAATATTCAATCAGCACAAGATGTGAAAACTTCTCCTTTTCAGAAATTTGAATTAAAAACAAGCAATTGAGATAGAGCACTTTAACGATGAGCTCATACATTGGCGAAATGACTGGCTAAGTGTTTATGATCTGCTCTGTTTTGATGATGCTGGAAAAAGAGAGTGGTGGTAAATGCGTTTGCAAACTCTGCGTCATCAAACAAGCCGGAGCAAGCATTTTTGCGACATTTCTCCGTAAACGTTTTTCAAAAGCAACGGTCTTCAGTAAAAAAACAAAATTAACATTTTCAAAATCTTTTCTACAGCTCAGCAACCTATTCAAGAAACAAACCAATTTGAAGTGAATTTCGCGCCCTCCACCTCCTTAAATTTATTGAATATAGCGACACTAGACGGGTGCAAGCGCTCACCTAAATGATTTCTGGCCCGAAAAGTATAATGTCAGTTTTTAGATGCACCTTTTGCCCAATCGCTATATTGAGAAGAAAAGCAAAATTGTTGCTATTAATGACAAGCTGCTACAACAAATCAAGTTTGTAGCCCTGGCAGTTGATTTTGATGAAAGCAGAATTGTTTGATGGCAGTTAGAAGCCTAGATTGCTTTGTTCGTATACCAAAGGTACGAAAGTGAGGATATTGCATACTTGGGATTGGTGGCTGTTGTTGCTACCAAATCCTGAAAACTTTAATTTTTGTCGGAATAAAGGAGCACCTTGTTCCATTCATGGATTTTACTGTTCACTTAGCATCTCGCCACAAACTATGTCATGCGTGGACGTCATCAGTGGTGACGTTCTCTTGCAAATAGTTGGCGGCTTGGTGTTTGTAACACAAACATGCGAAAAGCAAGAACATTCTCATGAAACATTTCCATAGGTTTACAGAACGTTATAACTTTCAACTGAATATGGTATCTTGCCCCAAAAAGTAGAAGCGCAGCTTCTTTGTTTTGAAAATACTGTGCTGAACATTCGAAAACGAGACGAAAAATAGGCTTTGATTCAAACAAAACTTCTAATGAAAGTTATTTTTCTTGCAAAGTCAAATTTTGCGTCAGTTTACTTGACAACTCTGGTAGGTGCTGGGCATGCATGGGTAACCAAACTTTCGTTCACGGAAATATGTTCATTTGTATAACTGGCCACAAGGTTTCTCTTGATCAGTCCAAGGCGAATTGTATGAAACATTTTCTACAAACGTTAATGATTTGTTGCAAAGAAGTTACAAGCTTTGCAATTCTGGACTCACCTCAAACGTGGTTTGATAGCCATATATTATAGTAATGTCGAGCGGTAAATGCTGTTTCATGGCCGTTTTACAAAGCTTCTTTTGAACTGCTATTTCCTATTTTTCAAAGTATTCCTATTGTTTAAAATAAATGAAGCACACCACAAATGCCGGATGTACTTCGCTAGTTTAGTCAATGCACGGTTTTCAATGCGGTTTCCGACATGATCTTTGTTTTGTTATCAACAGATAAGCACGCTGCGCTATGGGTGTGTACTTCACTAGCCTTGCAATCGCATGCTTTAATGCATTTCAGGTCACGTATGTTATTGCCAGTAATGAATAAAACACACTGATTCATGACGTTTCAGCATGGTTTGACTTGGTTTTCAATGCTCTTGAAAGCATAGTTTTTGCTATTGTGAACTTTAAATAAAAAGGACTGCGTTAAAATGCGTTATGACCAAACATTTTTGTGTTCTTGTGTTATTCGATTACTCTTGCGATATGTACTATGAGTTTGAATCAAATCAATCAATTATGGGGTCGTACTTCACTACGCTGCCTTGGAATCGAATGGTTTTAAATGCCTTTCAGGCTGCCTTTAATATTGTGGTTTACCTACGGAATGAAGCACGCAGCAGCGTTTCGAGGAATGCATATTACTAGTGTGACCATTGCAAGTTATTCAATGCATGTCCACACGACAATCTATTTGCTCTAGTCAGCTGTAAACGCAGCACACGGATTTGAAGGTAATATGCCTTACTTCCTGGCCATTGTTTGAATGTCATAGCTGTTTTGTTTTCAGTTGTTTTTTTTTTGTAAAAAAACTGAACCATTCTACGTAGTACAGGTCTGTTTCCAACACAAGCATCATGAAACAAACTCTTTTTAGCAATTTTGTATTTTGTTATTCAATGTTTTCGTTTCGTGCTTTTTTGCACTTTACATGTTTGGCCTGCACCAGATTGAACATTTAGAGTTAAATGCGGTACGGCGTGTTGTTAACTCTCGCAACGTCTGACAAGCGATGGTTTTGTTTGTGTTTACGCATTTCATGTTAATGATTGCATTGGACAAACTGGTCGCGCGATTTTCTCAATTTTTACTGAAACAGTGGATGCCGCGGGATGACGACTGTGCTTCTGAAACTGTGCAGGAGAGACCTGGGATTGAGTCTATCCTGCATGGTCAGAATCTGTATATCTGCAAAAAGAGCCTATTTGTTGTGTTGTCTCTTTTCTGCTCTTAACGAAACAGAGTAAATTATAAACATTTTTGTTAATTCGCCGAAAAACATTCAAAATGAAAGTGAAACGTTCCTGCCATTTTCCACACAAACAAGTTGCATGTGGTTCTCACAATACCTGATATCCTTTTCTGTGTGAATGAGCGGAATGTTTACAACTTTTCAACTCACTAAAATTACCAATATGGTAAGGGTAAAAACCTTCCTTGTACATAGCTCAAAATTGTTAGAATAAATCTCTAATTTCATCGACCGTGGTTTGACGCTCATCAGGTTGAAAGTCATGATTCTACGGATGTGTGAAGGAAACATCGCTGAAAAATGTCAGGTTCAACTTTCGTTATTGATCACGCGTTGACGGCAAACCTTTGGTCAGATTAAGTATAGAACAGGGGTTCCCAAACTGGGGTACATGTACCCCTGGAGGTACATTTGCCTATATGAAGGGGTACATTTATTGTACAGCGCAACGAATTAACTTTGACACATAAAAACGGAATCTACCTTTATTATACTGCAGTTCTAAAAATCTAAAAGTTCTATTAAAATATCAGTGGATTTTTGCATTTTATTCAGCCTTTTGGTCATAGGAACTTTGAAGGGTACATGCTCATCTGTCGAAATACTGAAGGGGTACATGGTAAGGGAAAAGTTGGGAATCCCTGGTATAGAAGAATAGGCACTCTCTTTCAACAGATCGCGTTGTGCGACAATATCGGTATTGAATTTCTTCTGGACATCTCCGACCAGGCAAGCAAACCTGAAAGGAACTATTCTTTGTTCTATTGTAACTCTAGCGTTAGCAGAGGTCAACAACCACAGCGCTTTATTGTAAAGGACAGCGGTGAACACAAGTCTTAGAATACATACCACAAGCTGTTTCTCCCTCGCGATGGTGAAAGCTCTACTGCACCAGGCAACAGAGAGTTTTTTTGTTAATTAAAGCATATCTCTTTTGGATTGGAAAATTAAAGACTTCTTCAAAGAAACTAAAGCACATGTGACTAGTCTTAGTTGTAAAGAGAACGCGATAGCAGTTCTCAAAATATCTTCAGAAGCTTGTGCAAGAAGACAGTTGCTGTTCAAAACACTTTTTTCATAACGTATTAGATATGCTGTGATTTTTTAAGTGGTGTAACGTTACAGTTACAATAACTTAAAAATTGAAGAAAGGTATGAATCCAAGTAAAACCTTGGTAAATTGTCTAACTTTTCTTAAAAATGTATGTTTCACAAACGTTCTAAGAATTTTGTGGAACTATTAAAATCATGCTAACATAATGTACTTTAGTATTGAACTTTGCTTTGTTAGCCAAAGGTAGATGAAATACGAGAGAGCAGATTTTATATTGCAACCTTTGTTTTCTAAATTGTATTGCCATAATTTTGAAAAACGCTCACAGAAATTAAGAAAGAATATTTTGTTTATGCGATTCATGAGGTAGCCGCAGACCCATCGCATGGAAGAGTAATGCCGTTACATCAGAAAGCATGATTTTTGTTCCTATGTTTCAACATAATTAGCCTCTGGAAATGACAAACTAGGAAAAACATACAGAAAAAATATGTATTCATGCGCAGTAGATTTAATTTTCTACAAAGTGCCAATAAAAGAATCATTCCTCCGTCCTGTAGGTTTTCTCATATTAACGGCCACCCGAGTTAGAAAAACAATTTTTGTCCACTTTTCCTGTACACTTAAAATCATTTTCGTGCTTGGGATTGGCTCTTAGTTGATGGTACCTTTCAGCTCGCAGACGACATTTGTGTTCGTTGATTCGACTTTCTTCTCTTTGACCAGTTGTTTAATATAACTGGAGCCAGTAGTGCAGCTAGAATGAGGCCGAAGAGGCCATGGTCGTCCCGAAACAAACTTGATAAGATTTTTACTGGTGCTTTATATCGATTTTCAACTGTTAGAACATAAACGAAAGGAACAGTCGGACTTACGACGACGTCCTTGACTGGCCCCTCTCGAACAAAATTCTTGACTGCGTTACTCACTGGAGCCATAGTTGCAAGTAAATCTATGAAGTACGTTAGAACGCGAGGAGGAAGAACAAAAAGGCCATCAACATTAAATTCGACATGGATACTTAAGGATTACTTTTCCAAGTTTCTTCTATTTTCAATAAAATTGTAGGGTATTTGTCGGAATGATTTGTTGAGAAAATAAACAACTCTGTGCTTTTGTGATGATGTCTTTACCGCAGGTGGTAAGGCGGCATTCCACCAAGGTACGTCGTCTCGCACCCTTATGACAATGTGCTGAGTTGCTGTTTTGCAATCTAACCGTCACAAAGAAAAACCTGGCATATAATGGCATTACTGTACAGGAAAATAGCCGAAGAAGTTTCAGTTACATTAACTCTATTTCGAATTAGATCTTTTATGGTCAATTTTTATAATGTGCTCTTTTGACACAAAATGATTGCAAAAATGTTTTTATGATTAATGTCTTACAAAGCAAAATTTTTTACTATATTTATTCGGCTTCCGCGAGTAGGTCTGTTTTCTTCGGCATTTTACACCTTTGGCCATACTCACTTTTTCCTAAAATCATTTAAATTCCTATTTCCCTCTAAGTAAAGTGCAAATCAATGTTTGCGCTTGGTAAATTGCTTGATGGAGATATTTCATTTTGTTAACGCAAACATTGTTCTTTCAATTATACAATAAAACAAACATTGCTGAAGTTGAAGTTCGTCAAAACCAATATTCTATGAAGTAAAACTTTAAGGAATTGTAAATTCATTTTAAAATCCGAATAAACCTATTTCGTGTTCAGTGGATTAAAGCATCAGTTCAGCATTGATATCAAGGGCAAATTAAAAGCCTGTTTTCATAAAAAAAAGTTTAAACTTACAAAAAACTCAAAACTTTTTGCAAAATTACTTATAATTTTTATAATAAGGACGTTGTCAATTTGCATTAGTCATGTTTAGTAGCAAATATTCCCAAATCATTCATTGGGTAGATCCGGGAAAACCTTAGCCGCAAAATCTGTGCACAAAATTTGTGTTTCACAATGATGAAGAAAGTCGTATCTTACGATAAATGATGAGAAACAAAAGAAAAGTGTGTACAGCTTTTGTTGTGACAGCCATTGTTATTGTGATCTGTAGATTTCAAACTCACTCTGGTGCTTGCAATGTTCTTTTTCTACTTAACTTAACCATCAATATCTTGCGCTATTTTCTTTTAGCACTATGACCTGTTGCAGTTTATGATTCACTTAAAGATCAGCTGCTTCTTTAAAGCAGCGAAAGTAATTCTTATCTGGTCTAAATCTTCCACTAATATATCGGAGTTATGTTTTCGGTAATGCACATTGTTATTCATGTTAAAAAACAAGATAGTAAGTTTCGAATACACAAGAAATGATTTCAGAAGAAGCAAATTCATTTCTACAACGAAATAATTAAACTACACAGATTTTTTACAAATAAAAATTGGACATAGATCAACAGAAAACCTGAAAAGCTTGTTGCAAAGTTTCATTTCCACAAATAATTCTGCGATCAGAAATAATCTTCACATTTCTACTTCATAAACTGGATCTTGTATGTTTGAAAGGGCAGTGAGCATAACAATGAAATGCTTGACCCGTGCAACGCTGTGGATGCACGATGATACTGGCTTAACCTACACTTAATGGAAAGAAACATTCAATAAAAAATTACTCTGACTCGTTTCAGTTTTTCCTAGATGTCCTCGGCGGTTGTAACTGTTTATTGCGTCAAAAACTACGCGCTGTATGACTAAACGTTTTGACCATAATTCATTTTAAATTTTGTTTAATAGTGCAATCAAGGCAATTTAATTTTTTCCATTGAAAATCGGGAAAATGCAGCATTGTTTTTGACGTAATGCACCAATTTAGAAAAGCGGAAGTTTTAGCATACCTTGATGCAATGCACCAATTTGTAAAAACAGTTGTTTTTAGAATCGATCAACATGATCTTATTTAAATCACTGGCTTTTGCGTAGCTGTCTCTCACCCAAAACATATCTTGATAAAATATCAAGTCCTATTCCTTTTATTGAAGCAAACTTTATCAGAAACTAATAAGACCTCGGCGACAGCGGATATACTATAACTCCTATGCTTTTTTTCAAGTTGGGATCAATGTTTTGAATGCTAATTTTATCATACACTAAAGGTTTGAAACCCAAGGGAGTTTTACGGAGTTGGGTTTTGTATTTCAAGATTTTTATGTAATTTTTTTGTAAAAAACTGGCCATGGCCAAACAACCGTTGATCTTAGATCAGTGTGGTCCAACTGCAGGTCCGCGGGCCGCATGTAGCCCGTCACAGCGTTTTCAGTGGCCCGCGGCAGCATTCAGGAAAAATTTTCAAATCTGAAATTTGTTGAAAAGTGTGTGAGGTTACATTTGTCTCGCTGAATTGCTTGCACTGGACAAAGTGCATTTGCACAACTGCAATGAATAATATCCTTCTGTGTACCGTTTTGTTTTGTTTATTCATTTTTCGAACAAATTAGAAGGTCGCCTGTCTGGATAACCTCTGTGTTTTTCGGTGCCCCGTCATTCGTTGTTTTGAAGAGTACATCTGGCGCAAAGAACTCAGTAATATAAATATTTCTATCCAGTGGCGTAACTAGAAGTTTCAGCCAGGGGAAGGCGAAACTTAGCTTAATAGGAAGCCCGCTGGTCACCGTAGGGAGCGCACTAACCAACACTCAGGAAAACGTTAAGAAATTTATAGTGAATCCGGATGTTGCGCATGTCAAAATTAGATTTAAAAACCCGAGAACACCACGAAAAACACAAAACATCAACAAACTATTGAAAACGAAAAGAATAATAAATATAAGAATGCAAAATAAAGGGAGCCTGACTTTACATTTAACTTACCAGGGCGTGGACCACCCTCCCTGCCCACCGTCAGTTACACCACTGCCTCCATCTCTCCGATAAACGCGGCCTTCCCCAAGTGGCCCTCCAGACGAATTCATTTCCCATCCATGCAATAGGTAATTTTAATTAGAACAAGCATAACATCCTTTGATAAAATATACGATACTAACGGTGTTAGAGACTGCAGAGAGCTTCTGGAAATTAGGTAACAAAGATAGGTTTCCCGAACTGAAAGATTTGGCACTAAAAATGCACTCGATGTTTGGAATCACGTGTGTGAGAGTACATTTTCTACGATTAAGCAAGTCAAATCTAAAAACAGAAATCGAATGGCAGACGAAACACTGGACGATAGTCTCCGACTTGCACCACTAACACAGATATTTATAAAGGAACGATAGTGTCAGATTTGCCACAGAGACCACAGGCGCCACACTGATAGAGATTTGTGATAAATTGCTAGTTGCTATTGTGTACAAATTTCAATGACGCACTCACGTATCTTCCCTTTTAGTTTGATGTTGTGAATCTGTTGTTTTACACATCATTTCATTGGAAATGGCCCGCGAGCTGTCACGATTTTGTAAAACGGCCCTGAGGTCAAAAGTAGTTGGACCACGCTGGCTCAGATGGTGCTTGCGAAAAAAATGTATTTTAGATCATTCCAAGTGTGCAAAATGATGTATCGCCTGAGATAGTTCGGCAATGTTTTTACTCTTGGAAATATTATTCTTAATGCAAACAGCTGCTGAGTCAATCCTGGTCTTGAAACAGATGAAAAGCAATTGCCATTGGAAAAAACGAATCGATTCGCAACTGACCCAAACAACTCTTATTTAAAAACTTGATCTGATTCTTTTGCTATTACTTTCGTGAAAGATACTTGATTAGAGCCTGGAAGTAACGAATCGAAAGGCTTCCTGCCAGGTTTTCTTCAATGCCGCTGAAAAACAATGTTTTCAGTGGCTGCTTCAGAAAACTTGCAGGTGCTTTTGATAACGTTACTTTAATCAAGATTTTGCTTATGATGCATGACTTCAGCTCAGATTTTATCGACAATCTTTTTTCTTTACCCAGCACTGTACACATAGAACAAACGTTTTCAATAATATCAGTTGTAAAGCATCAATATCGAAGACATGGATGCTTCGTTTCGGAAAATGCACTGGAACAGTTGAAAATGTTCATACAGGCAGTAGGTTGATTTGCAAAAGTTGTTTAAACCCTTCTTGAACTTATTTATCATCTCAGATGATACTCTGCTAAATGTCAAAAACTTGTCTTCCTGAGACGTTTTGTTGAATTCTTCATTTTGTCAGGTTTGATGGGCGTCACTTTCACATCGATTATTGCTTTTAAATATGTCGAAAATTAAAGAAATTGCTATTTACTCACTTCATACTTTAGCACGAAGTACACATAGGAGACTGTCAATTGTAAATTAAAAGGAAATTTTTAAGAATGTCCAATGCCCGTAAACTATTTAAGCTTTTTAGCAACCATAAAAAGTATAAAAATGTTAAAACTTTTTACGTGAGAAATCAAGAAATCGGAATATTAGTGATGGCCAGGTCGCAACTGACTGTTTGCAGCTGATCGGTGGCGTTTTCATTAGGATAGTACGAGGTTTCAGAAACAATACTTCAGTAATTTTGTGACTAATGGTGCTGTGGAAATGACTAAATCGTTTCTCCTAAATTATATAACACTTAAGTGTTCTGATTCTAGTGCTACGTTACTCAAGGGAGGCTAAATACAACATAGGACATGGACAACCAGCAATCGCCGCAAATAACTGAAAGGGAAACCGCAGAACAGGAAGATACTGAAAGTGGGAGAGTGAGTAATGCTTCTCAATGTAATAACTAACGGTTAGAATAAATCAATGCTAGAAATTTCAAAATCAATAGTTTCGATCCTCAGCAAACTCCAAAAAAACGAAACGCGATGGTCAAGACACAAACCACGAGTCGTTCTTCGCGTCGTTTTGATAAATGAGGGAAAAGCTTTTTCGAAAACGTCCAACATAGCTTCATTCAACTAACCAAATTTTGCGTTATTGTTTCCAATACTATTTTCTTAGACTTTCAAGTTTTACTTTGCGTCTGTTAGTTTCAAGATTAATTTAAAATTTTCTTGCAGGTTCAAGAAACTCGGGGAAAACACAATGGAAGTTGTTTTCGAAATAACAGCTTTGATATCGATTCTGAAAATATAGTTTATGTGAATGACGGAAAAAACTTGATCATCAACCTGTCGCAGCGTGCTCTATCAAATGAAGAAGTCACTGTTTTAGAAAATGCCCTCAACAAAGGTTCTGCTTTACTTGAGTTCAGTAGTATTGACATGGAGGCCAGTTTAGAAATCCTCTATCGAAAGCTACTGCCATTAGCTAGTGCCGAAGAGTTGCAATTGAAAAGATTGATTAAAACGAAGTATTCAGAATTTAAAAAAGATTTTTTCAAACACAGCGAATCTGTCGAAAACGGTTTTTCACTTGTTTGCTCAAGGGAACTGGGTGGTCGTTCTGAATAAAAAGGCTGCTGATGATGAAGTTAGGAACGTATTAGAAAAATCAACAAAATTTAAAAGAATTAATCTTAAAACTGGAAACAATCACTTGCAAAAAGTTGAGCGAACTTTGAGAGTCACTTGCAAAAAACTCAGCGAACTTTCTAAATCGCTCGAGACGTTACAAACTAACACAAAAATACCAGTCATGGTTTGTATTCCTGAAATACGACATGAAAAAATTCAGTATCAGCCGATTTTGCATTTCGACAGGGTTTATGAGCACACCCATGTTTGCTGGCTTGTAGAAAAGCTATCCGATATTGGACGTCATGCAAATGACATCAGTAGTTCAAAGCAATTTGCCGAATCAGTAAATTCCCGAAAAATTTATGACGATCAAATGTGTTCTTTTTTCGTTGATGACCTTCATCTTAACATTCCAACAGATTTTTGCGTTGACCTTATACTAGAAAATGTATTTAAAGAACAAAAAGAATTTTATGATTTAGAGAAAGAATATCTATGTAATTTGCTCAAAACTGTTTGCATGTCGATAATCAAGTTTGACGAAAAATACTACAAGCAGGTCGAAGGCGTTTTGTTGGGTTCACCGATTGCGCTACTACTGGTTGATGCTTTTATGAACTGGGTTTTAAATGAAATGCAATGTAAATGTGATGTGAAACCAACAGTTCTTCTCAAACATGCGGAAAGTCTTTTTTGTGTGTTTGGTTGTGAGGAAGATACGGACAATTATTTCTGCAAATTGGAACAAATTTGCAGCGATAAACTGAAAAGGAAGACCAGCGTTTTTCAGGATAAGGCGGTTCAAGGTCAATTAGTGTATTTGGGTGTTCTGGTCAAAAAGGAGGGTCATCAGCTTAAGTCTACAATTTATGATCATCAACAAAAACCTGGGTTTGAAAATCGACGAGACGGACAAAACTTTATGAAGGGCATGTTCCAGTGTATGACTGTTACAAGTAAAACTCGATGTTTAGAAGCGTTTTATTCTGAAATGACTGGAATTAACGCCGCAGCGATGTTGCGCAATGCTGCTCAAACGGATAAATCATCTACTCCACACGAACGCCAATTTATCTCAATCTCAAAACTGGAAACCTTTGCGTCGGATTTAGGAGAAAGCCTGAAAGAGCTTCTTCCAAATTTACCTTCTGATTTGGAAGAACATCAATTGTTCTACAAGCACCTTTATTGCTGGGAAGAGGAAGCACCGTGGGAAGAACGTTGCTACGTGGTGTACAAACTTAGTTGTAAATATGAAGGATGCGAGAATTGCTACATTGGCCTAACCCAAAGAAAGCTTCAAGATAGAGTCAAGGAACACCAACGAAAAACAATCAATTCAAAAGCACAAGATCATTGTCATGAGAATGATTTTTCAAAAGAATGGATTAATTTTGATAAACCAGAAATTGTAGTCAGTGCTGATACGCTCCTTGATCTTAAAATCAAAGAAACATTATACATTCAGCACACAAATCCACAGTTTAATATCAAAAAGTCTTCCACAAAAATGTTTCTGTTCAGTGGTTTCTAAATTTACCTACACAGTAAAATATTGTGCTTTCTAAACTTCGATTGTACTGTATAGGTGAGTTTAGAAAATTACTCGGACATGATGCACGACCATTCATTCACGTATTTTCGTGCCCGCTTTTCCTCTGGTGAGGGTCGCGGGCGCAGTAGCCCCAGGAGAACTCGAAATGCATCACGGTTTTCAAAAATTTCAGGTAGTTCTGCCGGATCCACTCGAAGACAAAACAAGGCCGGAGATGTTGTGACACCATGTAGGGAGATGTAGACACTCCAATGGTACAGGATCAATATTTAAGTAAGGACGGCAACTGAGAATAGTCAGTCAAATATAACGTGATATTTTTGATCTACAACGTCTGGGAACTTCTCATTACAAAAAGCTTTACATAAATAATCGGTTCAAAATCAAATTTGAACTTCACAACATAAAACGTAGAACATCAATTTTTCCGTCGCTCAAGAAGACCATCCCATGAGTTTGCCTGAAATTCTCAAAGTGATGCACTTTTTCGCCACTTGCTGCCTTTGAAGAGATACATAATGCCTCGTTTTCTATGATTGCCAATTTTTATACCAACTTCGTTGCACGCAGCTGTAAACTGACTTAGTGCATATTGGAGGGGTTGTTCAGAAGAACCAAGCAACACCAATCACCGGCATAAACCGAAGGGCAGACTTGGGAGACAAAAACGCATGCTTTAAGATTTATGAGAGTATCTGTTAAAGACAAGCTGAAGAAGGTTGGCGACAGCATGCACCACCCCGGAGTCCAGCTCGTAAGGCAGAGCTTCCTTGGGTTGGTAACGTTGGCACGGTCACGAAAACGTCATGGGAATGCCATGACACAATAGCCGAAATCAAGGGGCCATCAACGACGTATTCCTCCCAAGACAGTTCAAACCTTTTCTCGAGGAAACTGGTCAAACGCTTTTTCGCGGTCGAGGAAGCAAAACGTGACGTCTTTTGTACATTTCTAAATTTTCTTGAAAATTGATTGGACAATGAAAAATTAATCTCTGGTGCTACATCCATTTTAAAATTTTACAGAATATATTATCCAGGTTTTGTGGCGAAATTTCGTGCAATTACTCCTCCCATACGACCACAGTACTCATTTGAAATGACGTCTGTTTTTGGCGTTCAAGCATTTACCACATGCGAAAAAGGGCAGTGTTTTTTAAATGTTTGGAGAAAAAAGAAAAGGTGTGTTTTTTGCTAATACTCTCTTGCAAAAATGTAAATTATTATCTGCACTTTCCTATCCTTTATTATGTAAATTTCCTAAACGTACTGTGCCCCACTGCTAACTTGCTCATGAAACCATAGCTTCGTCGAGCTAGAGATTAAGCAATCGGTTAACTACCGCAATGTTTAAAATGTTCAGGCTTGGTTATGCAATTTGGCAGTTTCTTTTTTGATTGCCTTTCTCCGAACGCCAACTCTGAATCTGCCCCTGATTGTGGCGCTTCTTTCAAAGTACTTGGCACAGTCCCGTCGCCACGGGGGGGCTTTGGTGGGCTTAGCCCCCAAACAAAGTACTAAGCCACCCAAATCGAAATACGAAACACTATAAGTCATTGGAGGTTTTATCATCTTTTTAATATCAAGCGTCCCCGGAACAAACGCAAAGCCCCCCCACACGAACGTAAAGCCCCCTAGTGAAGACTTCCTGGCGACGGTTCTGACTTGGCATACACTCCTCTACAACGTCTGAGGAATTTGTATGATATTTCAGCAGTTGCTACTGATGCAAAGTTTTTCACTTGAATGGAAAAGTGAAGCTACCTAAAAATAACCAAGCGTATTTCCAGTAGTGGTTTCAGTGAGTGTGCAGGGTGTGCAAACTGGACCCCCCAAAGTGCAAACTGGACCCCCAATTTACATTTACACGCTTTGAAAGTTCCCCCGTTTTTAGTTTACGCGCTTTCAAAGATGTATGAGCTTTTGCTTATGATTGTTTTTTTGTCATAATTATTACATATTACTTAGTAGAATAGTAGAAAACTTATTTTATTTTGCTATATAAGATTGTGACTATTGATTTGTTTTAGCACATTTGGATTGTAAACCTGAAGATAAGAAGCCACACTAAAATGATAAAACATAATTAGCCTACGATCGAAGGACAAGAGACTCCAGTAAAAATGTTAGAGGTTCCCAACCAGGATGTTAAGAGTCCATAATCAAAGGATAAGCATGCTCTTTATTCTTTGGTCATGGATAAGAGGGGCAATAATCTTCAGTAAAAAGATATGGGTCCCTAATCAAAATTAAGAGGTTTTATTTTGAGAATGTTGAGCCTCTACTTTTTTGAATCATTTTGCTTATCCAGTTTAGCTGCTAGATACCATTCTTTCGTGAAAATCTACTAGTTACACAGTTTGCATATCCTTTTATCAAAATACCATGCAGATAAAAAAATCAGTATAATACTATTTATTCAGTACGCACCAACGATTTTTAGTTTTATGATGTTAACTTGTTTAAATTTTTACTGCCATGAGTGTAGCGGTTGTAGTCTATTGAAATTTTTGATTCAACACTGCATATTTTATTCATTCCAGTCTCATACAAACATTATTTTGATTAGTGTTTTCGTAAATGGTTTTCTATAGAAAAAAGACATGTTTATATGATTTTTTTTAGAAAAAGACAATATGTAGGACCTGTTGCATGGGGTTGATTTCTAACAATATTAAAATGTTACCATTACATATGTTTTCATATCAAGTAAAATCGCGACCGCTTGCTGTGTATTGACTCTTATGTGTGATATATACAGCACGTGATTTGTAAGATGTTTCTGAGAGTTGACCTTAAACTGAGCACACTTTTGTTTTTTTGTTTTGTTTTGTTTCATTTTGAACTCCTGTTTTGTGCTTCACCTCTAATATTGAAACTTGAAAGTTATTGAATGTAGGCTGGGCTTGATTAAGTGACTGCTTCAGCCGTCTTTCGCCCAACCTGTGCTGTTTGTTTCAAGCTTTGTCGATTGAAATATGTTTCACTGCTGAGTACTTACAGCGCAAACATGACTTGACTTATCAATGAAAAATACATATTTTCGAAAAATTTGGTTATTCGGTGGAGTGTAACACATCCCAAAAAAATTACAGTAGGCCTACGTAAGATGTCCGGCCCTCGAACTTTTGTGTAATAGCATATGTGGCCCTCGGACAAAAAAGTTGGGAGACCCCTGCCTGCCATACAGCGTTAATTTTGCGGCTGCTGAGTATTGCGTTTTTTGTGTTGAGGCTGTCTGCAAAAAGAGCGACACAAGAATCGTTAATCGCTTGGAAAAGCGTTAATCTTAGGACACATGACTCTCAGTCAACCTTATGTTTTCAAAAACCCATGATCCCGAGTGACCCCATTTTACCATGTTGGAAACAAAGGCTGTCAATCTTTGTAATGCTGCTGTTAGGCTAAACCTTTGCGAGTGAGGATCATCGCCATGGAAAGAAATCTAAAGCGAACCCAGTGTCAAGCGAAATTTCCGACCTCTGCGAAATTTCTGACCTGTTAGTGTTTTTAAGTTATTTTGCTTCTCAGAATAAAGAAATAAAGTCTGGCAATTACAATTTTGATGTGTGTTGTGTAAATTAAAACATTTTGGCTAGATGTCAGGAACCCGCAACAAGCTGTAGCACGGGAATAGCGCTAACCATTGAAAATTTCGGACTTAGTCGTTGACTTCAATCATTTTTGCTTTTCTTACCCTAACCCAAACCCTAACCTGACACACTTATCTATACACGAATTCCTAAGCCCTATTAATCAGTTGTATCAGCGTATTTGATATGTACAATATTACTCTGTGCATGCGTACATGGTGTGAAGCAGGGACGCCGGAACGTCGGTAGGGAGGGGGGGCAGAAAAAAAGTTGAGGGCAATGGAAACTTATGAAAAACAAAAAAATCGTTATCAATTATCAAGCCCGTAACTAGTAGGGGCGAAGAGGGCTTAGTCCCCCCTGAAGAAAATTTTGTCCCTCCCTGGACAAATGTGTTGGACATAGTTTAAAAAATTTGGGCCCCTATCTGTAAACTCTTCGCCTCCCCTGGTGTCTCAATCTGGTTAGGGCCTGCCAATTATGCTTGCTACCGTTCAACAATAATGTTGACTTCGATAATAATAAAACAAACTATAGACAACACGTTTCAATTTGATCTTGATCAATCATAAAATTACTTATGGAAAGACACCTTTGACCCCGTTGTCCCTCGTTTGAAAGGTCAGGGATTCAATGCCACTGCTCTCCGACGTCACTGCTTGCCGCTGTCCGCAGTCACTGTCTCGCTACATTACCTGCCGAGATGTCTGCGTTCAAGAGTCACATACAACAAAACGCCTAATATCGTAACTTGAAGTGAACATTTGAAGAATTGTTGCCATGTTATTATTATACGATGAACACCAACAGTAAAACAATCCGCTCGCAAGTTTGGCAACTTGCCCCTGCAGTCAGTAGCCTAGCCAGACCAAAAATTTTTTTTGGGAAAAATTTGGTGGGTGCAAAAATGTTTGATTTTAGGCGAATAAAACTATTTTGTTTGTGACACCGCCTCTCAAAGCATAACTGATTATATGTTCTACAAATTTTGGTGGACATGGTCCCTAGGCCCCCCTGGCTACGACTATGCCTGCAGGCAAAAGAGCGGACATGAGTGAAATGCAAGCTCAGCACTGCATGACACCAAAACAGTGAACCTGACTCTTGTGCCGTATAAGTGTCGTACAGGCAAATAAACTGTTATTGCAAGAAATAAATCATTTAATCGGAATTGAGCTGCTGACGTCAAATTTTCTAGAAAGTTTTAGGTCTTAGTCCCAATTTCCAGATAGGGGCAAATGCTTGTTTTGACCCCGGGGCAGATCCAGCCAGTAAGGCTAGGGGGACCATTTCAGTAATATTTGTTAGTCAAGTCTCATTACGGGTTCACTACCTGAAGTATATTTCACAACACTTCTGTGACAAAACAATGATGACAAAATAGCCATGTATTGCGAATGCTGTTCTCCGAATTGTACACAATCATGGTAAATAAGGTTAACTCGTAGGTTTTAGGGGGAGAGATCGCCCCTCCTGGATTCGCCCCTGTTTTGATGCCCCTGCGGACGCCCATTGCTTTCACGCACCACGAGTTCAAAACTGTTTGCTTGAGTTCAGTGTAAAAGCAAACCCATAACCATAATAGTCATTCCTTTCGACATTTACATGTTTAGCAAAAATGTTGACCTCAAAACTAATAAAAGAAATGATAGAAAACCATTCTGAATTTTAGGTGTGCGCAAATAGCTCCAATGAAGTTGTTTCAAATTGATCTTGACAAATCAATAAATTACTTATGATATTGGTATGTAAGGGCACCTGTGCCCCCGTAATGCACCCCCGTACCGGCGTCCCTGGTGTGAAGTCAGAAATTTCGCAAGTCAGAAATTTCTGACTTCACACCATATATACATGCACAGAGTAGTTGTTGTTATGCAGTTGTTGTTATGCACAGAGTAGTATTCTCCATGTCAAATACGCTGAGAAAACTGATAATTAGGGCTTAGGGTTTGGTGTTTAGGTAAGTGTGTCTGGTTAAGTTTGGGTTAGATTTAGAAAAAGAAAAATAATTGAGGTCTAAGAATAAGTCCAATATTTTTCAGTATTTATAGTTATACCCGCACTGTAGCTTGTCATGGGTTTCTGACATCTTACCAAAAAGTTTTAATTTACACAACCAAAAAAACCTTGAGCCAAAAAACTGACTCATTGGATTGGCGCCCATGGCTGGTTAAAGTTGGTCAAAAAAACGCAAGAACACCCCAACTTGTGACGACCCCCGCAGAGAACCCCAATCCAAAACAAAAAATTTTGTTTCAAAGTAAACTAGAAGACGTGCCGAATCCGTATATGGTTTAAACAGCTCTCTAGCTTAAGCAACCGGCGAGTTATGGAGTTGCAAAGATTTGCAATCTCTGGTCAAAAACGTGGCCGTTGTGGGCCTAAAAGGGTAAAAAACCTCCACTTGTCCATCAGTTCTTCGTACCTAGACTGACTGCTTTGAATTGCTGAAAAGTTCAGTCTCCCCTTAATGTATGGAACCATAACTGGAGCCGTAACTACTTGATCCAGAGCTGGATTCCTGTCAGACCACTCCTGGCTAGAGCTGACCTGGGAATAATGATGGTTGAAGGGTATAGGTATTCCAGTTTCCCAAAATTGCAGAACTCCCGAATTCCACAAAACCCATTGCAAAATAGCATCATACAGGGGCTCATCCTTTGTGATAAAACACATGAATTGTGACGCAATGATATGTACTAAAACCATTGTGGAGAATGAAACTACCGGTGAGCGTGGGGCTAATTGTTGACTGAACTAAAGGATCATGAAAATTAAATCAAAAATCCTAAGTTTTTTGCATCTGGATCGCACGTATAGCCTCCTAAATGCTAGGAATACTCATTTACTCTTGGAATATTTCAACTGTTTGGATGTTCACAAAAAGGGGCAATTGAATGACATACAATTTTTTCAGTTCATGCGGCATACTACTAACCTTGATAGGTGGCAGATTATTCTTGTCTTGGACATGCTGGACCAACAAGCAACTGGTCATGTTCGTTTTCCGGAGTTCTATTTGCTGGTTTGCATTCTAGTCGCGTTGAAGGACAAAGAGGAAAAGGAGTTTATATTTCGTCATTCAAAGGTAGTGTTTGAAATGTTGGACGAGGACGGCGGAGGGACGATATCAGCAGATGAGTTTGGACAGTACGGTTTCTTGTTTAATTTGAAAGATCACGCAATGAGAGATATATTTTTTGAATTTGACGTCTCTGGCGATGAAGAACTAGATTACAAGGAATTTAAAATGTTTGCTATGGCGTGCATCGATAAACAAAAAGAACTTGACCAAAAGAGGAAAGACAAGCTTTTGAAAGGACAAGGGGATCATCCCAGCCAGAAAACGAAATAAAATATTATTTATCAACTTCCTGAGCGTAATGAAGCTGTCTGTGAACAGCAATTGAAGTCTGGGAAAGCTTTATTGCCTATCGCGAGAGTGCACGACATAGAAAATGGGAAGTTTTTTGCAAAAAGATGAGCAAAAAGGCACAAAAATACCTCACTTTGCCTTTGCAGTTTACACGACGTCATTTCCTAGCATGAGCGTAGGGGGCCAAAAAATCCTGTGGCAGCCACAACGCTGTGTTCAAAAAAGTTTGTTCGCACCCAAAATGATATTTTCAAAATTTTTTCTATTTTCAAAAATGGCATATGTAATGCAAATTTTACCCCATTAATACCAGAAAAGAGCTAAATTGACAAAAAAAACATTTTTTAAAAACTTACAATTTCGATCCAAATAAATTTATTTAATTTTTACCCACTGCGCATCTGGGGAGGCTAATGGTGACAGCGCAGAGTGCTGCTACTCTGGGAGACTTGAGGACCACGCTTAAACGGCAATCTCGCCATAAGCTAGTGAGTGGAAACTGGAACATCACTTCACTTAAGTGAAAGAGCACGAACTGGTCGAGGAAACCAAACTATATTCCCCGGATGTTGTTGGCATCTCTTCGACAAAGCGTCGTGGTTCTAGCATTATTTTAGCTGGACGATGGATGAAAACCAGGAATGTCAAGAAACTTTCTAGACCAGCTATGTCCAACCCGCGGGCTGCATGCGGCCCAGTCAAAGATTTTGTGCGGCTGCGGCCCAGTTTAGGTTTTGCTGCAGTTAAAGTATCCGACATACTGTCCACATGTCCTTATATTTATAATCTTGAATTTGACATTTTTGATGCAGGTGGTCCTTAGCGCCGTTTTAGCACGTCTGTTACCATTACAGTAAGGATTCGAACGCTTTCAGTAAAATAGCTTGAACTAACTTTAGTTTGGTAAGATCAAAGTAAGTCATTCAAGGTGCGGCCCCGGTTAAGATATTGACATCATTTTTGGCTCAGTAAGTCATTTGAGTTGGAAATAGGTGTTCTAGACCCACTCTAGCCTGTACTGGGCAAACTGTGCTGCCTCAACGCAAAAATCCGCAGCGCGCATGGTGCAAGAGACCAAAGTGTAATCTTAGGAGAATTTCGGACATACACTGGGTGCGAATTACTGGCAAGCAAACGAAGTGTTCTGGCAAACTATACGGCATCTTCGCGGCAAAAGATCTCGTACTGTTTGATCCATGGAAAAATAAGATGGGGTCAGGCTCAACAATGAGAAGGATATTCTTGGTAGATGCAGAGAGTATTTCAAAGGTATTTTCAAAAGGGTATTTCAAACCCAGTTACTATCACAACTCCGAAAAGAACACGGATTAAAGTTGGGGGAGAAAATACCATCACTGCAGCCGACGTCTCTCTTGCTGTCAAAACACTGAAGACTAGGAAGGCTGCAGGTTGTGATGAAATCCAATCTGAAATGCTCATAGCCTCAAACCGAGGACTTCTTTCGCTGACTCATGTGTGTCCGGTGGCCTGGTGTTCTAGAAGAGCACCAAAAGACTGGCAAACTGGGGTGATCATTCCATACACAAGAAGAGTGACAGGACTGAATGCACTAACTACCGGGGCATCTCCCACCTTAAATTGTATCCAAAGTGCATTGAAAAAAGATGTCACGAAATAATTGAACCAAAGCTGGAGGATACCCAGTATAGTTTTGTCCTGGCCGTAGCACTACAGACTAAACATTCACTTTCCAAAAAATTTTCGAGACATCTTGGTAGTATACCAAAGCCGTCTCTTCATACTTTGTCGACCAGTAGAAAGCATACAACAGGGTTCCTCGGGAAAAGCTTTGAAAGTGTTGTAGGAGTACGGTGTTGAGAGCCGGCTGGCTGAGACCTCGGGTAACGCCTGTTGCAACCTCTCCGTTGGCTTTGGGCTGAATGTGCGATTCACCACGAACGGGATGTGCCCCAAGAACAACACCCATGTATATGTGGCGCGAACAGAGGCGGCCTTTAGCTGATTGGACCAATTGCTTCCGATCGGGCCCCGCACTGAAGGGGGGCCCGCGCTACGTCTATTGACCTACACAAGTTTACGCAGGAACCACAGTTTTTTAAAGCGTGGGGCCCGTTGCCAACGAAAATCAAAGTGAACTGCGCGATATTTTAATAATTCTCATTCATCATAATTCGTTCTGGAATCGCAACAGTGGTCATTTATTTCGACGTGTGGTCTCGTCTTTACAATAGCCGATAGTCAAAGCAGAGAGGGTGTACGTTTTGAAGCTGTTTTTTGTTTCAGTTGCAAGTACTTAGTAGGTTACTGCTGTTTCAAGAGTTACTGCCACTTGTGTTCTGAAAGTTAATTTTAGCTTGTATACAAATGTGTGCTGCTTATTCGGTCTTTAATAACGTTATGCATTTTCCCTCGTAATTTGTTTATTGCTCTCAGGATTTACAATCGACCATCCCAGTGACGTGGCATCCCGAGAAAGAAGCTTTCGAAGCTGAAACTAATCACAATCTATTTGAGATCATCAGTCCAACAACATCGCCCACATAGTTTGGCGATTATGTCCATTGAATCCGAAATTAGCAGAGGTTTACTTGGACAAAATTCTGAAGAATATAGCTAATGCTAAATTACGAAAAATAAGTTTCTCTTAGCAAATGCATTTTTCTATCGTAGGCTACAATAGCCTAAAGCAGGGCTGTGCAGCCGGAACTGAAATTTCAAAGCTCCGGCTCTGACTCCAGGCATCTAAAGTTCTTAGCTCGAGCTCCGGATCCAAAATGATTTGGTGCATTGAAAACTGAGAACCATAAACTATGGTCTTATTTGTGCAGATGAAGCGAAATGATATTATTTGATGGGTAGTGGGACATGCGCTAAAAGTTTGAGAAAACCTGATCTACACACAAACGAGCTTGGGCATCGGTAGGATTTTTTTGCATGGGGGCAATAGTTGATTTTTCCAGTTGGTCAGGCAGTGGCGATTCTAGAATGAAAAAAGTGGGGGGGCCACTGCGGGGCCAATGGAAAAAGTAGGGGGGGCAACATAAACGTCTATGTTGCATGGTGTTTTTCGTTATTTTGAAGATTAAGTTGCTATGATTAACCTATGAAACTTTACATAGGCTTGTGAATATCGTTAAATATGAACTAGCGTTATTATTCACTAGAGACGCCTAAACGCCACTGTAGATGCAATCACTAAGGTGTACTGTTATGTCGAATATTCTGTGCTAACCATGCAACTTCCACAGCACTGCACATGTAAAACGAAACAATTTATTTTCTGTACACAATCTAAGCCACCCCACATGAACGAAAACAGCTCCACGAAAGTGAATACAATTCACATCAGGCCCGTAGGTTTTCTAAGAGGGACCCAAATTTTTTAAACTATGTCCAATAGTTTTAAACTACGTCTAACACATTTTCCCAGGAGGGAGAAAAATTTTAAAGGAGGGGATTCGCGCCCACTGCGTCCCCAAGTTACGGGCCTGATTCAAATGAACGTGAAATGGTTCCGACCACGAATTCCATCTTGACACAGAGACAAGTAGGCTGTTGATAGAAATTAGTTTCGCCAAAATATTATTATCTCAAAGAACATAAAAATAAACCATCTGCTAACAGATTGGTGATTACTGACGAATCCGTTTTTGTGGTAGGTTATGGCCATTTTGTGATTGTGGTGTAACCATAACAATGTTATGCAATACGTACTATTACGAGTATAATGCCCATCTGCAACGTGGATAGGATGAGGAATATTTAATGCAGTATACAGTTAACAGCAGCGAGGTTTCAGCACCGGTTGCACCCAAAGTAGCAAAGCAGCGCCGCAGATAGGTGTGCATCGGCGTTTAGGGCGTGTACCTGATAGCAAGATGTAACAGCTGGCGTACAACGTATTTTGCAGAATATTCCCACCAAAGTCGTTCATTATAATATTCACACTGAATTTTCCTCTGGCTGATCCTCAGAAGCTGACTTTTCAACCCTGCGTTGATTTATGACTGTCTTGTCATAAGCGAAACACGCACTAACTCTAAACCTAAAAAGATTCACACAAATAGACAATTGAGCAATAAAATGCTAACACAGATCCCTGCACAGTCTACATTAGAATTTTATATCATCACCATCTCAATGTAATTTAATACTTCGAATATCATGTCGACTGTCATATTCATCAACGAAATCATCTAAATCTATTTTTCAGCTCGTAACTTTCAATTGATAGGAGATCAATGATATTCAATCTTTCACTGGTCATGGAAGTTTTAGGAATTGTTTTCACTAATTTCATTTTTTAAAAACTTCTCTCGCATGAAACGCTGGGGACGGGAAGAGTTACAGCTGCCAGCAACAATCAAACGCAGCTTTCTAAGTAGCTATAAATGAAAAAAATTGATCGAAAGATTTAGGCAGCTTCGACTCCTTCCGAAGCAAATTATTTGCCTAAGTAATTTCATGTTTTAAGCAATTTTCACTGAATTAATATAATTTGCGAATTCTTTCAAGTGTTTTTCTGATAGAAATGTTTGACCTCCGGGGCAAAGAGCTGAAATACTTGAAAGAATTGCTTGTGAATGAGAACAGAAAATCCGCACAGAATTTATGAGGTTGCAGGACATGTGTGGGTAGAATTAAAACCGAAGTCACGAACCGCTTACGTGAGATGTTTCGAAGTCGTATACACAAGGCAGCAGAACGCAATACTGCAGCGAGGATAAATTTGGATATCGTGCCCAACGTGCTATAAAATGGTGCCCGATAAGTAAGAAAATAGTGCCCAACATGCTAAGAAATGGCGCCCGATAAGTTAGAAAATGGTGCCCGATGTTGTTTTAACAAGTTTGATTGCAGGTTATTTATATCTAAGCTTTCTCAGTTTGCGTTTTACTTGTCTCATTCACTCTTTCATTTTCAAAAAGTTTAGCCCAAACTTGCTGCAAGTGTTACAACCTCTCGACTAGCTTTGTGTTGAATGTGTGATTCACCACGAACAGGATGTGTGTGGAGAACAACACCCACATATGTGTGGCGCGAACAGTGGCGTGCAGAGGGGGGGGCGAACAGGACGCTGGCCCCGGGCATCCAAGTCCAGGGGGGCATCCAAAGAGTGAAATTGCAAAAACTGAAATGCTATAACTGGATGATTTTTCCTATTGTAAGTCTACTAACACATGCCGTATGGATTCAACTTCACGAAACTTGTTTTGTTGTCAATACTAATTTTTACGTATTCAAATGCCAGTAATTCGCAGCTTCTTCAATACCAGGGACCTATACTTTAGGTGTGGGGCGCACACTCAATCAAACTGACAGTGACGTGACTTGTTCCAGATCGTGCGGTCAAGGGAAAATCACAAAAAAGGGTTGAAAGATAAAAAAGCCGGGTTTAAAAAAAACAATTCACATGTTTTGTTTTTTTTATACGGGTTTTTCTTTTTTTAAAAGAAACAGGTTTTTGTTCTTTTTTTGGAAAAAACACAAAAACACTATTCTGAAATGCTTTTATTGTATGATGCAAAATCACCATTTTCAGAATTACACAATAATAACTTTTTATACCTATTATGGCATTCAAATCTGAGAGTAAAGAAATGTACGCCATCTTTGTTTTCGCAGTGTTGTTGGTCAATTCACTCCATATTGGTAAGGTTTGGCAAGCGAGAACACAGCAGACAGAGAAAAGCCACTCCCACACAAACTCTGCCGTTTCACGTCACGTTTATGTAGCCTACATGCCATGCTAGTTCAGCATCTATATAGTGAGTTTTATCGGCATATGGTTAGGTAGGGTCCAACATCAGAAAGAATGTAGATGCAGAGAAGGCAGAAAAACTGGTTAAAATATACCGATTTTACAGAGCTGAAGAAGATAACCAGTAGAATTACTCAAACTGTTCGAATGATTCTTCTCGTTCTTTCAAGTCCTTCAAATTTCGTTGCTGTTCGTTTTGTTTCAATAAAAAATGTACACTTAACTGTACAAGTGTGCTACTTATTTTGCTTTTAATTTCATAGTACTGTACGTTTTTAAAAGGAAAAGAAAAGAGTGAGAATTTTGATGGGTTTTGTTGGTTTGTATTAAGTTGGCTTTTCAAAAACATCTGAGTGTTTTTTTTAGTTGTGTCCAATTACATCAACCCTGAAGATAATTGTGGACCTTTAATTGTTTTTTTGAGTCAAACTTCAAAACTATCCTATTTCAACGCGCTTGATTTAGCTAATTTTTATGATGTATCAGTAGTTTCCCGCTTCGCTTTTTGTGCTAATACATATAATACCGTCGCACACCTGTGCTTGCAATATGTGCTTCGTTTCGAGCTTCGTCATTAATTGGCAGTTCAGGCAGGCAGATCATAACGGCACACGCAAGCCCATTTCTATTCTGTCCCCCCAGTAGCTGTAAGCTACATATAACAGCCACATAAAAAACGAAACTTTTCTTGCGTATTTTATGCGCATTCTCAATGTATTGTGTAGTTTACAAATTTTAAACTGTCAACCCTGGGTGTTCGTAAACTAGAGATAGCACTGGCCGCTAATGGTCCGGCTTTTGGGCGGACCGCTGAGGTTGAACGAGTGGGCCGCTGACGATATCCTTAGCGGTTGGCCAAGCCGGTACGAGCCGCCCACCAATCTTTAAAATGCCTTTAAATTTTTTTTTTTAGAAGAACCACTCAGTGGCAATGGAAGTGAGTGAAACTGCTTGACATTTGTTTGAGACTGCTTTGCCAATGCTGCATTTTCAGGAAAATTTGCTTTTCCCATATGTGAGCTCTCCATCAGCCGTGAGAGGCAGGCACACTTCAAGAAACTTTTCGTGTATGGCGACTCCTCAGTGCCAGCTTCTTGTCTGTTACCACTGCAGTTAAAATTCAGACCCTTTCAGGACATGATATTAGCTTTACGAAAATTTAGTTTCCTAAGATCGAAGTAAGCCATTCAATATGCAGTCCCGGTTGAGCTAGTGACATAATTTTGGCTCAGTAAGCCATTTGGGTTGGATATAGCTGGTTTAGGCACAAGAACTGTCTATTTCACGTTATTTTGTTTGTTATAGATAATGGTGTTGCATTTTAGACTAGATTTAATATATCCCTAGTGAGAAGAGCTGGCAACTCTGGTGGTTCCACCAGCAGACCAAAGTAAAGTGAGCGTCACTTTTCTGGTGGATGCGAGCTTCGGTAGAAATGTCTTTGTGTAAAATACAACTTTGCAGCAGAATTTGTTCAAAGAAAACCATGAAGGTATGAAATTTGAGGTCTTTTTGATGAAAACCACCACAAAAAATCATCAAAAAAGGCAACAATAGCAAATAAATTTCGGCTAAGCCGTGTTGATTCAAATGCAAATTACACAACTTTCCGGCCATGTTCAACAAGAATCTTTATACCTATGTGTTCGCACATTTATGCAGATTAAAGCTGCAAAACAATTGCGGGTTGCACTCATCTCAGTTTGACACACCAAACCGAAACGTTGACCTTGTTTTATCAGCAATGATATGCGAAAACTTGTCTGAAATCGCAAAAATAGCGCCTTGATTCAAACGCAAATTAGACAACTTTCCAGCCATCGTTCAACAAACATTTTTATACCTATGTGTTCGTATATTTATGCAGATTAAAGCTGCAAAACAATTGCGGATTGCACTCATCTCAGTTTGACACACCAAACCGAAACGTTGACTTTGTTTTATCAGCAATGATATGCGAAAACTTGTCTTAAATCTCAAAAACAGCGCCTTGATTTAAACGCAAATTAGACAACTTTCCGGCCATCGTTCAGCAAACATTTTTATACCAATGTGTTTGTATGTTTATGCAGATTAAAGCTGCAAAACAATTGCGGGTTGCACTCATCTCAGTTTGACACACCAAACCGAAACGTTGACCTTGTTTTATCAGCAATGATATGCGAAAACTTGTCTGAAATCGCAAAAATGGCGCCTTGATTCAAACGCAAATTAGACAGGTTTCCGGCCATCGTTCAACAAACATTTTTATACCTATGTGTTCGTATATTTATTCAGATTAAAGCTGCAAAACAATTGCGGGTTGCACTCATCTCAGTTTGACACACGAAACCGAAACGTTGACCTTGTTTTATCAGCATTGTTAAGCGAAAACTTGTCTTAAATCGCAAAAATAGCGCCTTGATTCAGACGCAAATTAAACAACTTTCCAGCCATCGTTCAACAAACATTTTTATACCTATGTGTTCCTATATTTATGCAGATTAAAGCTGCAAAACAATTGCGGGTTGCACTCATCTCAGTTTGACACACGAAACCGAAACGTTGACTTTGTTTTATCAGCAATGGGAAGCGCTCTTCGCCATCCAAAAGGAACAGCAAAACACAAGTGGACACCGTGTGAAAGGGACTTTGCAAATTATCACCATGCATCTAAAGGGAATCATTTTGTTTAGCGAGAAATTGGTGCGCCTTTACGACCATGTTGCTAAACATGAGACTGTGTACATTGATGCCACAGGCATCACAGGCTATACTCCTTGGTGATAAGCACTGTTTTTCGACTGCAGAGTACCTGGTCTATTCGACTGCGGAGTACTGGGCTCCTGTTTTGTGCCGCAGTGCTCATACCCGCCTTATTGACGCCACCATCAATGACGCTTTGCGAATTGTGACTGGATGCCTGCGTCCTGCACCAGCGGACAACCTTCCAATCCTCGCAGGCATCCAACCTGCTGAGCTTCGTCGCAGAGGAGCCACCCTATCTCTAG
>Ga0210059_1000839_pt1 | contig 43014 bp, 22 predicted proteins | sample Ectturendosymbi2_FD_188042 | JGI IMG/M metagenome (GOLD analysis project Ga0210059, IMG submission 188042) | Ecteinascidia turbinata endosymbiont from Florida, USA - Sample 2 (SPAdes) (version 2) | ecosystem: Host-associated > Tunicates > Ascidians > Unclassified | place: Key West, Florida... | reverse complement strand
AATGCACGAGTAAAGAGTCATACCCATGCCAAAAGAACGATTATTAGGAAAAAGTTACCAGCGAAATCAAATATATTTGCATTGAGCAAAACCTAAAATACTTATGGGCTATTCAGTAGCGATTACTAAAACTGGTAGACAGTCAAACTTGCAGAGAAATCAGTCGCCATTGGGGGCCCCTGATACTTTACGCAAAATAGGAACATAATGGTAGAGTTGTACTCTTGTATCACTTCTGAATCACGATAATTTTTCAAGCGAGTGTTTGTTTGAAACAAATAAATTCCATCATGGGGGGCCCCCTTGCATCGGGGGGCCCGGGGCAATTGCCCCTTTAATCCCCCCTTTAAACCCCCGTTGCCCCCCTTTAATCCGGCCCTGACTGTGAAAGGAAGAAAATTGCAAACAGCAAAGCAGCTATTGTACAGCCTAATAATGCGTTTATAAGCAGCTATTGTACAGCATAATAATGGTCCAACTGGACCACAAAAGAAATGAAAATGCAGTTGCAAGTGTTGAAAATGGAAAGTTAAATTTTCTAGTGATTAATAAATCTGTCACTGCTGAAATTGAAAAAGTAGAAATTTAGCTTGCAGCATCTCTCTGGTGGCACTGCTCAACAGCAACTGGTAATAATCTACGTGAAATAGTAAAAAGCATTGCAAAAACAGCATTAAATTGTAAGCTTTTTATAGCTATGAATTTGGTATATATTTGATATAACTTTAGGCTAGATTTGGTACATTTGTTGTGAGCAGAGTTGGCAGCCCTGTAACGTCTCGCGAAACAGAAGTGTAAATCCGTTTCAGCGCGCCAATGTTTTTTCGATTTCCTAACTTTTCGAAACCACTGGCACGGAACGTATGTAGCCTTCTTCAACCCATGGCATTGTATTTCATCAAAGTACAGTAAATGCATTAGCGCCATCAAGCGTATACTCTATACTACCGCAATGTATATATCCTCGTCTTCGTTCGTGTATTTGTGTTTTTCTCTGCTGCAGAGCATGCATAAAGTCTAGCGTTTTGCGTGTGGGAGTGACGTTACACAATACCCTGCAGTGTGGAATGGATAAGGGCTTTACACATGGGAATCCACACGAGGGGCAAAACGGGTATTTTCCCCCTCCTGGAACTTGGACTAAGAAGGAAAAATTTCTGGAAAACGTGAAATCAGCAGTTCCACTCCGATTAGTTGGGTTAATTCTTGCAATGGCAGTTTTTTTGCCGATATGACACTCACACTGCACAAGAGTCAGATTCACTGTTTTAGTAACATGCAGTTATGAGCTTGCAATTCACTAAATTCGCTTCTTTGCCAGCAGAGGCAGGTTGCGAAACTCGCAAGCGAATTCTTCTACTATTAGCAGTGGCGTAACTAGAGGTTTGAGTCACGGGGGGAAAAGCTTAGCTGAAGGGGGCCCACTAACCAAAACTCAGAAAAAAGTTAAGAAATGGTAGTGAATGTCTGGATGTCTACAGCTGAAAAAAATAAAAACACCCCGAAAAACGCAAAAAAAACAACAACCTAAAGAATATTAAATATCAAAATGTCAACTACAGGCGGCGCAGCTTTTACATTCAGCTTGCCAGGATGGCGGCTCGCCCCCTTGCCCCCTGTCAGTTACGCCACTGACTATTGGCCTTTGTTGCGTAACAATAACATGGCAAAAAATCTTCGAAGATGCATTTCAAGTCACCATAGTATGCGTTTTGCCGCATGTAACTGTTGAACGCAGACATCTTCGTAGATAATGTAGTGAGACAATGACTGCTGATAGCCATAAGCCACGTAGGTTTATACCAATGGTGAGCGAATTGCGGGTCGCCGACATATTTTGTGTGGCTCTTCTAGATGAATAGCAATATCGCAAATGGATAGAGAGTTGTTGCCTCATATTTAACGTTTGTTTCATTTATCAGTGTGTTTACACAAGTTCGTGAAGTTTGTCACCAGTGTATGCAGTGGATGGCCCTGTAAGAAAATTTTACATTGAGCAAATATTTGTTTTAGTGCGCATGCAATTTCACAACCATGTAGACACACAGCCAGTGAAGCGTTTCGAAAGGGCTATGCGATGTATATACGATATCAAATTTGGAATGTTGCAAGTGCGCAAGAATGAGATTTCATTGCGCGAATGCTCTGGTTGTTCTGCGCATTTACGCAGTTGCGCCCTTTAGAGGTAACACTGGTCACCAAGGAGTCTGTGCGATTTGATAACAACGACAGTGAATCTAAATCGCAAGTTAAGCTCCTTAATGAGAACGAATGTTTTTCGCGATGAGGCAATTGCAGACCACAAAATGGAAGATTACTAAAATAAATTGTAAGACTACTGGAGCCTGGAGGAGTTTCAAGCCAGATTTGACTATTTCTAAGAGTTAAAACCATGCTTTGCATTCCTTGTAAATCCATTCAGTGTTAATGTATCGGTGATGGCTGTCCAGTTCCCTAACGTTTGCTACAAACTTGTCTGCTGTAGAAATGAAACTGACCGAAATGCAAAAAATCTGGATAAAAAACTTTATTCAATGCCACTCTACACTTAATTTTTGGCGACAGGTTCTAGAAAGTAATACTCAGAATTTAAAATACCAGTGTATAACTCATTTCTGTGTATAGCACAACATATTGCTGTGAATATTTTTTCTCTGTAAAGAAGTTTGTAAAATCAAACTGTTGTGCAACCCTAAAAAATGAACACTTGGAAGAATTAATTTGCACAGCTTTAACAACGTACTGTCCAGATTGTCGGGGTCTAGAAAATCAAACAAAAACTTAATACTGACAATTACTGTACATCAATTAATGTAAAACTTGCATTCTTTACCGTATTTGTACTGCATTGACACTACAAACTGGTTTTGCGGCTCGCTGGTGCTTTTGGTTTTCTGCAAATGACTCTTCTATTGAACAAGTTTGCCAATACCTGGTTTATACTATGTATAAAAAAACGTGAGTGTAAAAGAAGCATTGCTGCCAATAAAACGCATTCTTTGCAACCAATGCTCCCTCTGAGGTGCACAAATGCGCAGTACCACCAGACCATTTGCGTAGTGAAATCTCATCTCGCGCACTTGCAACATTCCAAATCGTTGGAAAAGCACGATAACAAGGAGAAGCTATTTGAATTAAATTTACAGTTTGTTCGATTTTCATAAGATTTTACACTTATTCTAAAAATTCACAAAGTTTATAATCAGTGGCGTACGCAGAAAATTTTCATGGGGGGTTTCATTCAGTGGCATATGGTAGTGATTTGTATTTGGTGTGCGCTGATTGTGACGTCACAATTTGACGTCATAGTCCTGTTTCCAATCCAACGTTTTGGCGAAGTTTGTTGGCATAATATGCACATTTTTCTATACATCCACTCTCCTTATTTTATGTGTCATTGCACTGGATATAAACTATTAGCGCTCCAAGTTAGGATATCGGAAGAAAATACACCCAACGCTCAACGCTACGATACAGCAGTTGGTAACTGCAAAAATATCAGGCTGCTCGTTAAAACAGTGGAGTACAACACATTCATCAATTCGTCAGGGCAATTTACAACGGCAAAATGAGGCTGCGCTAATGTCTTATCGAATACGAGCAGTCGAGCATAGAGTAAGTGCGGGTGGACTGGCTGGCGCACACCCCGGTTTGAAAAAACGAAATTTTGATAAACTACACAAGAATTGAGAATGCGCATAAAGTACGCAAGAAAGCTTTCGATTTTGTTGTTATTTATGGAACTCCAGCAAACGTTCAGTTTTCCTTTTTTCCTGCTGAGACACAATAAATGCCCGAATGCTTCTATGTTAACAACTGCTGTTTTTGAGCTCGTGCAACAGTTCTATCATGCTGCAGAAATCGGTAGGCCTAATGCAGCCAATGTGGTCAGCGCTTGCGCTGATCAGCCTTAGCAGACAAATTAAATGCAATTTTTCGAATTAAGTGAACCATCGCCGAGCACAATCTTAAACATGCATAGCCTAGTGGACGAAAGGTCTGCAAAAAGTGGTGAGATGGTTTTTGTACCCAGACAATAACCCGGATTCCTACCGAAACCTAATTATTACTTTTTGGCCGATTTACAATGTTCCTTGAAATTTGCATGCAAATTCATACTTTGTTATTTGTATTAAGTCGACAAATTAACAAGCAAAAGTACGCGAAAACACTTATTCTCCTTTGCGCAGGTAATAAAGATTTTGCAAAATATCAAGCTCAAGTGTTTTTTTTTTCATTCAACCCCCTCTTTGCCTACGCCCTTGGCACTGAATATAAACTAAAATATCAGCGCTCCAAGTTAGGATATCGGAGGAAAATACACTCAACGCTACGTCACAGCAGTTCATAACTGCAAAAATATCAGGCTGAGCGTTCAAACAGGGGAGTAAAACACACTCATCACTATGTCAGGGCATTTATAACTACAATTTTTGCATGGAGTCGACAAATTAACAAGCAAAAAGTATGCGGAAACAATTAATCTCCTTTTCGCAGGTAACAAAGCTTTTGTAACATGTCAAACTAAAGTGGGGGTGGTTAACCCAACCCCTCTTGCGTATGCCCTTGGCAGACATTATAAGACAATGGTGTCGGAAAAAGTGAACTATCGCGGAACACGATCTTAAACATGCGTAGTGGACGAAAGGTCTGTAAAATGTGGTGAGATGGTTTCTGGACGCAGACGATGATCCAGATTCCCACCAAAACCTAATTATTACTTTTTTAGCCCATTTACAATGTTCCTTGAAATTTGCAGGCAAATTTATTCCGTGGTATTTGCATTAAATCGACAAATTAACAATCAAAAAGTATGCGAAAACAATTAATCTCCTTGCGAAGGTAATAAAGTTTTTGTAAAATATCAAGCTCAAGAGGGGGTTAACCCCAAACCCCCCCTTGCGTACGCCCTTGTTTATAATTCATTTATAACTTTGCTAACTCAGTCTTAAAATATTCACGCTCACTACGTAAAACAGCGATGTTTTGGAGTTTTGACAAGTCTGAATGACAACAAAAGAGGCTTCTCATGAATCAGGCGCGTCGATGCGAAGCGCAATTACAAAGCTTGGTCTTAGATCTTCGTCAGTGCTCTTCAACATTTTTGTCATCGCGGAACCCCTGATATACTTTCACGTTTGTCAGGGAATCCCATTAACAAAAATTAATAAAACACGAATTACTTATGAGAAAAATTTAACGACTCGTTATTTTCTTGCAATTTTGGAATGTAGCTGCTGCATTCAGAATTTGGTCATCCGGCAAAAAGAACCCGTACCTGAAATATGTTTCGCCCATTTTCTAACTTTGTCAATTGAATTACATTTGATCCGCTTCGGATTAGGTGCTTCTTTTACATTTCAATTACACTGCTCATTACCGCGCTGTTCGCTGTTGTTATTATTTCGCTTCACATAAGAAAATACGCTATTTTGCTTTTCTGGCTTGAGTACATAGTAAAAAGTTGAGTTTCACATTGCTTTTACTTTATTCCCACAAAGGTTGAACAGCAGCTCTTGTCTGTGACTCAGTCTATACTCTCTACTGCACTCAGGCTGAATCTACTTTCTACACACGCAGTCCACTCCACTCTGCTATGAACTGTACATCGGCAACATCGTATTTTTTCTTAATTCCACAACAATGAACAACAAGTGACGCAGCGACTATCAATATTTCTTGTTCTGCTATCTGCACTCAACCTCCTGTATAACTAACTGGCCTGCTTGGAGTCTGAATGCGGCACAGTTACCCACTTTACACTGCACTTGTTATCGGATTGACGCGTGAGCGATTCGTGGCCCTTGGCTTACCTTCGTGAACGCACTTGCGAACTCGATATTGGGGCGCTTTTACACTGCAAAGACTCAGATTTGCTTCGTGGGTTTGGCCTATGGTATTGCGAAAGCTGGGAATAGGTGAAAATGAAAAGGTGAAGCATGATTCCACTGCACAAAGGTTTTTTTGTAGGTGTTGTTGGAATCGCCGAGGTGTGATTTTATTTAGTGTAATACGAAAAATAACAGCCAGCAGAGAAAATCGTGGAGAACCGCTGGGCGATCAGGTCATGAAAACCGCGTCACATCGTAATTGCACTCTTGTGACTTTGATAGAATTTGAACAGCTTCTACAGGGCAGGAAATGGGAGTTAGTTTTCACACTGCAAAGCAACTTTGTTGATTTCAGTCACGATCATTAACCAGTTTCTTCTCTGCAGTATAATAAAAACGAGTGTCAATTATGAGGATTCACAGCATTTTGTAAGTAGAAATCTACGAACAGTGGGTAGGCTACTGCAATTCACCACATTGCAACTGTAACCTATGCCACAAACTTTTATGCCACATTTTATGCTACTCCATGTGTTCCATTATGAACTGAGGAAATCATAGCCACATAACTGGGAGACAAAGTTCAAAGTGTAGCCTGCTAAGCCTATACTGAAGTCATCCACTTCCAATATTAGGCTATATATTTTGCACAGAGGTTGAATCACTCTATACCAAGGTGTAATGAAAACCTATTAAATCAATATTGGGGTAATAGTCCTTCAGCCCAATATCTGATGTCTTGTAACCTACCGAATAACCTTCCAGTTTGCTCAACCGATTCAATTTTGCTGATTATTTCCCTAACTAGGTGTAGTTAGCCTACAGGCAGAACTATTAAATAAATTAATCCATCATTTTTGCTACATATTTGCTTGAATAGGCTAATCTGTTCCACAGTAGTGGTTTTAGCATCAAACAAGTACAGAAAAGGTTGCACAAGACTTAGTACAAACCACCCAACCTCTTTTCCGCTCGAATCCCTCATTATCGGATTCCCAACCTATCTCTGCTAGTTGGATTTGCTGAATCGGGTATGACTGAAAACATGCGCGCTCAAGCAGCTCGGTAAGACACTCACGGTCGTGCTTGTGTGATTTATGGGATTCCCAATCCAACGCGAACACGATAACAGTGCAGTGTAAAGAGGGTAAGTGATCTAAAAATTTTCATAATGACGCATCAACATACTGAAGCAAAAATAATTTCCCTTAAAAAAACGAGGAACCCTCACCGAACCCAACTACATGTTTGTAGGAACTCTAGGGTTCCGCGAAACCCCTGTTGAAGAGCACTGATCTACGTGTCAAAATTTGTTTCGCCAAGAATGGCGCTGGTCACCTGACAAAGTTCGGTTTCGCTATTTTTTCGCGAATATGCCCACTGCCACCTGCGTGACATCTGCCGCGTTGTCACGCATGGAGTGACGACCACCAAACCTGTCCATACACCCCCTTTACTAAAAAACTACAAACCGTATGCAGATTCGGATAGAACTGCTTGAAAGAACTCTTCGAGGCAATCAGCTACTGAAAGAATGGAGTTAACAAAAGCTTTTTAAGTCTTTTAACAACTTACTTGAAAACTAACATAGTCTGCGTTGCCTAGAGTTACCTGAGCAGGGAAAGTGAAATATAATGCAAACATTTTCAACTTTGGCCACGTTCCCTTCTAAATGTCAGCGGGAACCACTGACAATTCCAAACCTTCTCTTCTACAAGAGTAACTGACCAACTTCCTAGGTTTTTGCTTGTTTTATTCCATACCTTTTGCATTCACGCAAAAGTTGGTGTTTGCCTTTAAACGTATTTTCAGGATGCATTGTTTGCTTGTTTACACCAGGTGAACCTAAACTCAGATCGAAAGACTACTGTTAGGTCCAAAACAGAAGAAACTGCTCACGCTCTGGCTCTCTGTCTAGCTGCGCTGCGATGTGAACAGCAGGTCATACAAAGCCTAACTTCTTAATATTCACGTCCTCGATATCACATCACACACAAGATGGCAGTAGCATTACAAAAACTTGAATGTTTTGCGATATCAAAGCAAAATCAGTCAGAAAAATAGTCTGCAGTGAATTCGTTGCAATAAAAATTTTTGTTGTAAAATTCTGGGAGAAGAGAGTTTTTTTTTGCTACGCTATCACTGCGAAACAATTCTCGTCCAGTAGAGATATGTCTAAGAAAACTTCATCCTGATTTGTACTTTGTTTTTAAACTCTTCAACAGTTCTACTGACTAACTCGTTTTTTTATGTTTAATATGCTGGAAATGAAACGTCAAGCAGAGATACAATTGGTGTGCATTATTTTTTTTGCGACTATGGCGTGCTCAGCAGCTGTGAGAGCTGACAAATTTCCTTGCGTCAACAACTGCCAGTGTTATAGTTCATTTTCTACGACTGGCGACCGAGCAAGTCTTCACGTGGATTGTCGCGGTACTGGAATAACAGCTGTTTCTTCTCAAAATTTTATGCGCCATGCTTGGGAAGCAGTTTCGCTGGATTTGGGGAGCAACCTCATCAGCAATCTTCCAGCCCACTCGTTCAGCTTACAAACGCATCTGCGGACACTCAATCTGGAAAGCAATGATATCGAAACAGTTGACCAAGCGTGCTTCAATGTCTCTAGTAACCTTGAACATAGCACTACATCACCTCTGGAACTGATCAACTTGAAAGGTAAATCACGAAATATTTGGTGTTTGATCGTAGCAACAGCATTTGAAGCGTTATGGTGCCTAAAGTCTCATTTGTTTAAAAAATTGCATTTTTTCAAAACTGATTGTTTTATCGAGGGGTTTTGAACAGGGGCGTAACGAGGTTAGATAGCGTCCGGGGCAAGAAGCAAGTTTGGCGCCCCCACGTTCGAACGTGAGGTCTTTCGGAAGCAAATGTACTGTATTGAAGAAAGTGCTTGTGACATTTTTGGGACTTTTTGGCGCCGCTCGGAGTCATTCGGCGCCCGGGGAATTTTGCCCCCCTACGTTACGCCCCTGGTTTTGAAGCAAAAATGTGTAACTGGCACCCCAAGTAAGTTTCTTTAAACTTTTTTTAAATTACTGAATTGATTGCAAAGCCAGAAACCTATGCAAAGCAATTGACGTTTCTTACTCCTATTTTAAAATTAATTTGTTTTTGCTCGAAAAAAGCAATGCGTTTCGGAAAAAATTGCAGTGTAAAACTTCATTTTGATACTCCACTTTACTCCCACAGCAGCACAAGCTGTCACCGTACATCAGCACTCGGAGAATTTTTTAAGTTTAGAGGTTTTTGCAAATTCATTTTTAAACAATTTGAAACTCAGTAGGTAACTTGATAAACATAGAACTTTTTTGTAACAGCGCTCCCGTGAGATGGTTTCTTTTATTGAGCTGAGATTTTCATCGTTTGATGATTACATTGTTTGAATTGTCATCAGCAAATTGCCTGATTTAAACGATTTTAACTTGTGGCTTGCAAACTGTAAATTAAATTATGTTTCAGCACATAAACATATGCTGGTAACACGTGAAAGAATTCAAAATTGAGCAAAGTTTTCGACAGCTTTGAAATGCCTTCGAGAAGTGGTGAAAATATTTGATAAAGAATAAACACTAACGCCGACTAAGTGGTACAGTGGGTTGAGCACATGCCATTAAGTCTGATAGGCTGGGTTCCATAACCGGTCGGATCAAACGGAAAACTTAAAACCAGGGTTGCAGTGTCGGAAGTAACATATCCGACTTCGACTCCCAACTCCGACTTTCCAGAATTTCTGACTCCGAGTTTCCGAGATTTCCGACTCCCACTCTCGACTCCGACCTTTCCAAAATTTCCGAGTCCGACTCCTTAACAAAGATGGAATGAACTTTGGCTGTTTAAATCAATGGAAATCGTGGTACACAGCAAGAAACCTCTGATTCAACAAAAGTTTCAAAAGAAATTGTACCATTTCAACAGAAATACCCAATTTAGGAGAGTGATGTAAAAAATGATCCAACTAGGCATTCGGAGTCGGAGTCGGTCAAAAATATCCAACTCCGACTCGACTCCCAGTGTTGTTAGGAATCCGACTCCGACTCCACCCAAAAACATCAGACTCCTTACGATTCCGACTCCGGTTTCGACTCCGCAACCCTGCTTAAAACCGGTACTTGCGGCGTTGTCTAGCCTCCTGCTCGGCGTTAATGGATGTTTGCAAAGAAAAGGTCAGTCGTGGTTCTACCATAGACATTTGACCAATGGAGCGTTCACGACGAAAGCAGGCGCGCGCAACTCCAAAGAGTGCGCTATACAAAAGCGAGTACAACGAAACTTAACTTGCTAAACACTTACCGCGTAAGAAGACAAGGAAAACTTTCTTATTGGTAATTCTCCTGCACACTTACAGTGATATAAATAATCAAGCGAAAAAGCGGTTTCATGATATAGAATTGTCCAGATTTGAATATGGCGCTGATCACTGTTCCCTCTAATACAGGGTTTCTCAACCTGTTGGTCACGGAAGAATTTTTGACTGGCCACGGCCTTGCAGGCTATTATTGAAATTGAGTATGTTTAGCAAGATGAACCTCGAAAACAGGGCCTCTTTTTGCCATGAAAACGAAATCTAGAAGTAGGCTTAATGTTGAAGATGACTTGATCTGTGCCTTATCATGTATTGAGCTTCGAACATCTTTGTTTTCAAACAACAAACAGGCTCCGACTTCGCATTGATTGTAGCACACGTTGCATTATTAAATGTTGTATTTATTTCTGCTCTATGCATGTGCAACAATTGCCGCGTTGGAGTTAAGTCGGTGGGCCATGGGCCTTCCGTTTGTTTATGAATTAGGCCACCTGCTTGAAAAGGTTGAGAACCCCTGCTCTAACGGGCGCAACTGCACAGCGTCACCAGATTTGCGCAGTGAAATCTCATTCTCATACATTTGTAACATTCCAAATTTAAAATAAAAAAATTATTAAAATTGTTTTGGGAAGAAGCAAAACGCTTCTGAAAATATTCCATAGCTCAGGCTTGGCCAATCCGCAGCTCTCGAGTCGCATGCGGCTCTGCCGTCAATAGTGTATTTATTCGTGCACAAGTCGCAAAATTTTGCATCAACTGTTCACCTTGAAAGTGGGGTTCCCACTAAGCAACATGCATAACAATAAATGGCTTGCAAATTTCTGTCATTATCATGTTGGTGTGTGATATTTACAATAAATCTAGCAGAACAAAGGTATGTGTGCAAGTGAGGAAGAGATGGGGTAATGTTCATGTGTGCCTATGTGTATGATGTGGCTCTTTGCGGCAACACAGTAAAAAATATGGCTCGTGGTCACTGACTGGTTGGCCACCCCTGGCGTAGCTCTTGGGGAAACTATTTGAATTAATTAAAATTTGAATAAATGTGTACTTTGTTTGTATTTTGATAAGACTGTATACTTATTCTAATAATTCACAAAATCTGTGATTCATTTAGAACTCTGCTAACTCAGCCTTAAAATATTCATGCTCACTAAAACAGGCAATTTTCAGCGGATTTTCGTAGCGGGAAACGCTGCTGCTGATCCCTCTCGACCAATTGTGACGGGTTACAAGCCTATAAATCTCGACCAGGCAAAATCATGACGACCCAGCTATTTGTCTGGGTCACTGATGGAACGCAACTTGACAAGAAGACCTTTGCTTACTGATCGCTACTCAGATGTTGAATTACTCAATACTCGACTTTCAAGTTTATCACTTGTGTGCACCTTCATGTGTGTTTCACTTTCTTAGATGAAGAGATTAACATATTTTGTGTATGCAGACAACCGTTTGCTTGAGGTTCCTGTATGTTTCGGCCGCAAGGATCGATTTATTTCCAACCTCGGCAACTTGGAGACTCTGCTATTGGGAGGAAATCCTTTGGGAAAGAATGTAGCGTCCAATTCGTTCGACGGTGTTCCGTGAGTTTCGGTTCAAATGCGATGCTTCACAAAGTACTGTAGAAAAGAACTTTCCCAGAAGTTGTGGCGAATGGCATGAATGTTTTTGGCAGTGTGGTTTCACTAGGATGATCCTGTGAAGTTATTGGGGCCTGTGAAAAAATTTCAAGTACCAATTTTACTCGTTTTTTAAAAGAAGGCACACGAAAATCTACATCTTTTGCGATGTCTTAATTAACTCTCTAGCACGATCGGTCAGCTAGTTATGGCCGAAGTTTGGCCACTACAATGGTTTTCGCGGTCCTTAGAGTTTAGTCAATACACAACTTGACATTGCCTTTAAATACTTAACAACTTACTAAATATTGTCACAAACGGAAGTTTTACTTAGGAAATGGGAACAATCTTGCAAGAAAGTCGAGTGCCTGCAGTGTTGCAAAATAAAATTTTCGTGTACAAGAAAATATACTTTGTTATTTCATCTTTTCCTTTTAATGGCTCTTTAGGTACATGCACAAGCTTCAAATCTTTCCGTTACGTGATCAGCTCATCGTCAGCAATAAACGTCCCTAAAAACTTAGCTATGGTTTAAATAAATCTACGCAATGCAAGCCTTAATATGGAAAAGCGCCATAAAACTAACAAAGCATGAACAAAGAAAATTTACCGTATAAGACTTATAGAGATGCTTGTGTGAACGTGTTGGAGCTGTTGTTGCAACAACAAAGCATAAAATTGTGTAGCAGGTGCCAGATGCGAATTAAATCACATTTTTAAATACCTGAAATTTAAATCCTCATACACGACTATCGAAAATAGACTTTGAAAAAAAGGCAAATCCAATTATTGTCAACTTTGAAGTGAAATTAGTTAAAAAGCAAGATTAAAATCAGTGCAAAGAATAAAGAAAACGTTATCAAAAACATTAACTGTTTTAACGCATAGATGATTGAGAAAATAATGAACACCGTTGCTTTGCTTAATGAAACCAGATCAACAAACAAAAGTTACGCGATAATAAACACACCACAGAACCCCTTGCAAAAAAACGCAAGAGCAATGCTTCTGATACTTTCAAAAACGAACTTATAATTATTATTTAAAAAATATAAAGTCGTTTCAATCACAATTTGTAAAAATCACTTGATACTAAAAGCATTTGGTCCAGCTCAAATTTTTCATATTTAATACGTTCAAAACTTTCATTTGCTTCTGAAACCCAAATAAAAGCTTTCGGTTTTTATTGTTGTCCATGAAGTTTTAAAGTTTATTGTGAATATCATCTTCACTCTCTCACGCAACGCGCGAGGCACCATTGAAGTCCCGCGCGAGCAAAAGTTTTGGCGCAAGAATTTTCCAAGGTTTTTCCCCAACACTTTCAACCATAACTCGCCAGCCGATTTGGCCTTAAAAGAACAAACAAAGAAAATCAATCCCCTTGGGAATTCAATTAACTAATTAAAAATTTTTTGTCGTAACTTGCCAACCACAAATGCTAGAAAGCCAATCAAGGGCTCAAAAGATGCGGACTTTAGTCTAGTTTTCATTGAAAAAAACAAACAAAGAATTACCCCTAGGGGGTGGGAGCCCTGGGTCAGGTAATCTTGGCCAAATAAGCCTAAACCTGTACTCACTTAATATGTCATCCCCCAAACAACCTCAAATCCAAAACCTCCAATTATATTTAAATAAAAAATAGTAGTCTAACCGGATTTCTTGAGGCTTTTACAGCTCTCTAGCTCAATCGGCTGGCGAGTTATAGTTGAAAATGTTGGAGAAAATCCTTGCGCCAAAATTTTGGCAGGCTCGGGAGTGAAAGATCGCTATGACAAGAGGAACACACAAATACATAAATGAACTCGACGATACATACGTGGAGGTAGTAGAAAAGTATGAGCTTGATAGCGCTAATGCATTTACTTTGATGAAACACAAGCATAAAGGGCAAACGAATGAATGAAGTGCTGCGATGACTTTCCAAGTACACCGCTTTATAAAATGCATTGGGAGGTTGGGAGGCTGCGAAGGACCAGGGTTTATTTAGGCTGCAGACCTCCCAAGGACGAAGCTACTATTCGCGTAAAAGGGAACAGCTTATAGTAGTAAGTAAAAGTTTTTTGCTCTGAGTATAAAGTTTAATATGCGAAATGCGGTTGTGTGGATTATTGAAGCAAGATGCGTTGTACGTAAGGTCAAGCCACCAACCGAAAATGGTGTAACGTTTTCACATTGAATATTTGCTGTTTTCACATATTTAAAATATTCGTGAAAGCTAGAGAGAAAATGCGTCAAATGTTATAAATTAGTGCAGAACTGCAATGGTGTTACGGGATTTAGGCAGGTTGAGAACCAGGAGACTAAACATACACTACATAACAGACGTCTTGGTCGACGTCACGAGTCGTGTGTTGGAGTGGAAAATCGATTGGAGTTCCGTAGGCTCATAATTTGCGTTACTCGTAGACTAATTTTAGTGATTGCACCAGAACCAAGCTGAGTAAGATATAACAGCGATACTTAATAATTCGATTATTTCTATTGCAACAGCGTTAAACAAATTAATTAATGCACCTGGTTTATTTACACCAATAAAAAGAACACAAAGTGTGTTTCTAGTAGCTGAGTAATACATTTTGCTTGTATTCAGCTGGAAAAAAGTGCTAAACACAGTTTATTTTTTATTTCTAAAGGAATTTTTGGTGTTTTAGATCTTCAATCATTTCTTTCTGAGTATAAACACATTCCTGATAAATCTTGTAGACTGGTGTCATAAATTTTAGTTCAAACTGTGGTTTTAAGGATTATTTTAGATTTTAAGTGCGTTTTCATTTGAGACATTTCTCAAGAGGGTGTGTGTGCAGTATTGGTGGATAGAAATAAATTTTCCAGACCGCAAGATTTTTACATGTTCTCTTGAAGAAAAAACGCATTTTTTAACCGAAAGGACAATGTCTGAAATAAAATACATGCTTTTAATTGAATCCATTTGCAAGCGAAAGAAGCAAAGCGGCACACTGTTTTTCAATGTTGTTTTTAAACAGAAATCTTATCCAACTCGATTTGTCTCGAACCGAAATGGACAGGTTGCCAGACTCAGCGTTTCGAAAGAATCCGCGACTGAAGGTTGTTGACTTCTCGAGTAATTGCATGTCAAACATTCCCAGAGCTTTTTTTCCAAGAAATTCTGCACTTCGCACTATCAGGTAAAAGCATCAGGCTGTGTAGCTCAGCAAAAGTAATCATCTCGTGAAATTCAGCAATACACTACTTTGCTGCATATGTAACATTTGGACAACTTTTTACCCGGTGTGTTGACAGTACACGGCAACTCTTCGGGGGGTAAACCACTGTTTAAAAAGTTTATTACCTGCGCAAAAAAGATTATTTATGTTTTCTTATATTTTTTATTTGTTTGTTGTCAACTTGACGAAAATACCTTGAGGAATGTTGTAAACGGCCCAAAAGAAATAATTAGGTTCTGGTGGGAATCTGGGTTATCGTCTGTGTCCAGGAACCGTCTCACCACTTTTTGCAGACCTTTCGTCAACTTCGCATTTTTATGATTGTGTTACCAAATAGTTTGCTGTATCCGCAACAATTGTCTTTATTTTGACTACTATTGTTAATCAACTCATGCGCTGATTGGCTACATTGCCAATTATTGTAGCACGGTAAAACTGGTTAAACAAACCAACTCAAAGTCAGCAGTTGTCAAAACACTGAAGCATTTAGGCATTTGATTATGTCTCAGCAGAGAAAAACGAAAACTATAAGACTTCTAAGAAATGATGATTCCAGATGTGGAGGCAGCTACTTCTGTTAGCGCTAAAATTGCGCGCAGTAGCAAGTTATGGCCTAAAAACAACAAAATTAATTAACTAATCCCCTAGGGATTAATTAATTATTTATCGATTTTTTGAATTTTTGACTAGTTTCTTTTAAATGCGGATTTTCGGCTAAATTATCGATATTTTGATTTTCGGCTGGTTTCTTTTAAATGCGGATTTTCGGCTAGCTTCTTCAAAAAAAGAAACAAAAGTTGTCTCTTGGATATGGGACCCAGGGTCCGATGAAGTGTGCGAAAAAGCCTAAACCTCCCCTTAATTATAACGTCACCCGCAAAAAACTCAAATCCAAAACTTCCCAATTTTTAAAAATCGAAACTACAAATCTTTCCGCATCTTTAGAGGGTTTGAACAGCTCTCTAGCTCTATCGGTTGCATGTTGGCGCACGCGGGACTTCAAAAGTGGTGAGACGTCCACATGGCGTTTAAATATGAGTTCATGACTGCTTGACAACGTTTTCGTATTGTATTTGCTTACTTTATATTCTTTCCTATCGTTTTTGTTACAAAGTGAAAATTTGACATTATAACGAGTACGACGTAATGAAACCCCACTAAGAAAATTTTCTGCGCACGCCGCTGTTGCTGTCAATTAGCTGTTTGCCATTGGGAAGTTGCAAATAAATGACGGGCACGTGTAAAATTAACTTGGGAACTGGTCTTAAGTCACCACATGGTACTGATTTAGAAAACTGTTTGCATTACATGCGGTGAAGCACCCAATTATAACTTTAGACACTTATAGAAAACGAAATTTCCCAATTTGCTGTGGCATATTAATTGCCTTAAGGCAATCATAAAGATGACTAAAAATCGAACTCATACTTACAGTTGGCTTCGTTTTTGCAGATTAGACGGAAACCTATTTGAAAACATTCCATCCAATTTACCAGCACATTTAAAGGATTTGCGTCTTGCTGCCAACCTACTTCAAAATATTACATGTGATGATATAAGATCTCTTGCATTGCTTACTGATCTAGAAATACTTGACCTCAGCGGAAACAACATTGCTATCCTTTTGTCTGGAACATTCAAGGCAATGTCACGGTTGCGCTATCTGGACTTATCGAAAAACAAATTGGAATTATTGCTACCAAGAACGTTTTATGGCTTGGCAAACCTCGAGGTTTTGCTTCTTAACGACAACAAGGCTCTGAGTAGCGTTTCAGATGGTTCATTTGCTAACCTCAGCAACCTTAAGTACTTGTTTCTGTATGGATGTTCACTTGCTGGTATCAGATCAAAAGCCAGAAGTGGTCGGTCAAAGCTAAATGATTATTTGCCTACATTGCGATATATGTGGCTATTTGGAAACCCGCTCAATTGCGATTGCGAACTAATTCCTCTTCTTCAATTCGTGAACGAAAGACATGTAAGACTCGATGAAGGGTTCCACTCGATTTCACTTCCTGACGAGACGTTATTGCATGACGCAATTGAGGACGCACTAAGTCGAACCCGTGTCAAGTCAGATCAAAGTGTCTGCGTTAGTCCGCACAACCGCTATAAGGCAGTGGTGGGACACGCGATCCTTGACGTATCAAAGGAAAACCTATCATGTCCAGATGAGCCTATGTACATTGTTGTGTCTTCCTTTCTTGGCATAGCACTCTTCACCATTGCTGTACCCATTGTTTACTGTCTTGTTGGCGTTTATCTTTTTCTGATCGGAATCGCCAAAAAGCACTTTGGATGGAAAATGGACGATGATAACAATTAAAATTGATTTTCTGCATTGATCGTTGTTGCCAATAATGTTCAAATAGTTGTTTATACTTTTAAATGCATCTTTTTGTTTTTCAACCTGGGTAAATCTACGAAAGATCGTGTTTTTTCTTGTTGATTTGTTTTGTTGACATATTTTCGTCTTTTGGGTTGGTGGTCTGTAGAGGTAGAATAACGCTTGAAGTTTGAACATATCAGTCGAGAAATAGAGTGCCAGATAGCGTTAAAAGTATGATTGGTGATGAAGAGTGAGAAACTACGTGAGAGACGCATTTGCTGAAAACTACCCTCTTTCAAGTGGCGCGATATTTGTTTTATATGCGCTTTAAACTGCTCAAAACTGCCCCTCTCCTCTTTACATTCGCTACATTCCTAAACAGAACGATGTTAGTGAGACGCCTTTTCGACAATGAATTGAGACAGAGGGGATATTATGCGGGCAGTTTCAAAACGATAGAAGTGATATCGCGGTTTACCATGCGTTGTCTTGAAGTAGTTCCGTGCAAAAATCTTTGAGCTTTAATGCTCTACGCCTGTTCAGAAATGAGAAGAAATTTTGAATATCAGAAAACTTCAGTCACATGTGTTGTAGCAACTACAGATCAACTTCCGTTGTTTTTAGGGGCCAGGCAAGAAGGGGGCCCTAAATCTGACTGAGTACCTTTGTTACGGCATATGGAGACACCAGAACTGAACTCACCAAGAACTGACTTCATGCATTTCCCCTTTAAATATTCATATTTATCGTATATGTCAAATAAATTGATCTTCACACGATCCATAACTTTCTAAATATAATCATTGAGAAATTACTTGTGAATAGCTTCTTTGTCAGCATTTGCCTTGGTAAGTTGGCTGTTGTGCTGGTAGCATTTGCTGAATTCACGTTGTTTGTAAGCATTTTTCGTATAGCCTACCTATGTGTGGTCCAACTACAGGCCCGCAGAAGCACCCAGGAAAAATCTTCAAATCTGAAATTTGTTGAAGTGTGAGGTTGTATTGGTCTCACTGAATTGCTTGCGCTGGATGAAGTGCATTTGCACAAGAACAATGAATAATGCAGTATCTTTTCTGTGCACCATTTTGCTTTATTTATTTATGTTACGATCAAATTAGAACGGCCGGCCGCTAACCCTCCTCTGGGGCACCCACCTGTCTGGATAACCTCTGTTTTCCGATGCCTCGGCGTTCGTTGTCTTGTAGAGTACATCTGGCGCAATGAACTCAGCACCGCCAAATCAATCTGTCCATCCAGTGGGGTAACTAGAGGTTTGAGCCAGGGGAGGGCGAAACTTAGCTGAAAGGGAGCCCACTGGCCAACAATCAGAAAAAAATTAAGAACTTATAGTTAATCCTGATGTCGTGGATATCAACAATAGCTGAAAAAAATGAAAACACAAATATAAGCAAAATGACGCCTCAGTTTTTGCATTCAGCTTGTCAGGGGGAGGTTCGCACCCTTGTACTCGCGTTATTCACACCACTGTTGTAGACCTGTGTTGTATCCTTTCACTACACAATTCAGCACCGGATTTAGGGGGAGCCCGGGCCTCCCACCATGTTCATGTGTTCAACCATATGTGGGACATGTGCGAGCCACTTAGTGGTTTTTAGCGAGAAAAGTTTGTTTGTAGACGCTATTAATATCGGTCGGCCAATCAGCAGTATTTCTCTTAAAGAATATTTGATATTGTGATGAAACTATTACACTGATTGGTTTCTGAAAGTCGGTCAGGTATCTGAATCTGGTGAATGCAAGGCCAAGGGTAAAACACGTTGGCCTACGTCTCTACACGTTTCTGGAAGATTTCCGCGTCTGCTTTACTCGGATTTGCACAGGTGGCATATGAAGAGCATTGCTAGGTATGGCTACCATACGCCCTCTTTTTGAAGTACATCTCTACTTCTTTAATGAAATATTCTGAGGACATCCAAAAATGTCATCCTTTTTGCATTCTTATTTTACATATTTATAATCAGTGGTGTAACTAAAGCTTTGAGTCAGGGTGGTGAAGTTAGCTAAAAGGGACCCACTAGCCAACAATTTTTAAGCAACAGGTTGCTGCGCTGCCCTCGAGGAGGTGCCGCCCGGAGACCCCAGTGCACCGCTGGTTGTACTTCTAACAAATACGTTGCAGAATCAGTTAAAAATTCATGATTCCTGCCATTGCATGTGTGTATATCTACAATAAAGCTGTGTCATGATTTCACAATCAATTCATGATGCATATCTCGGCAAATCAATGGTCTGACCCAGTGGTTCCCAACCGGGGTGCCGCGGCACCCTGGGGTGCCATTTACAGTGCCCAGGGGTGCCGCGGGCTAACACGTTTTTTTACCATATCATTAAAAACACATTTTCAAGCTGTCATCAAACCTCAAAGCAAATAGCTATGGGTTCGGCAATATGGGTGCCGTAAGCCTAAAAAGGTTGGGAAACACTGGTCTGACCACTAGCGGGTATTATCCGGTTATACAAAACACGCAGGTCCATTCACTTTTAGTCGACCACTAGACTACACATTTAGCAGCATTACAGTGCATCTATTGCAGGCATAACCAATCAGCACCTGTAACTTCGTTCATCAATGCTTTAATTCGCAGTACTGTAGTTGCCAACAATTTGTGTGAAAAAATAAAGCCTTACGAACAGCCAGGGCTGTGGAGCCGGATACCAAGGAATTTTAGATTGCTGGATCCGGAGCTTGAAATTTGGGTTCCGGTTTTAGACATAGTTTGAGGGGAAAGCGATTTGTACCAATATTAATGGTTTTCAGTGGACCAAATCATTCCGAAGGCGGAGACAAAAACGTCTAGATGTTGTAGCCGGAGCCAAAAATGTTAGTTCCGGCTCCACAGCCCTGCTGACAACCATCCTGATGTCATATTGCTTTCCAATGCAACGCAGCTCTGTTCAGCCCACTGTGGTGCGGAACCAAAACGTGATGAGAATCTTCGCTCTTTCCTGGTAATGCGTGGCATCATTCAATGCATTTCCACTTCACGTCACAACTTCTGGACTGACGGCGAACACGCATCACCTTATTCTTCATCAGCATCGACGCAAACAACACACGTTTCCAATGATTTTTGTAGTGCAAAGCGTAAGCAATATCAGATATGTTGTTTCAACTCAGAGCGCTGCTTGATTTTATGAAGAGCGTTTTATAAATCTATGCCAAGCACTACACTGCCTTTCACACCACGTGAGGTAAATATGATTTTGAAGAGTCGGACACTGGAAACCTCGGCAGGCCCGTAGCCAGGTTTGAAGGTTGGGTGGAAAATGAGTTTTTAGGGATCATTATTTTTGTTTTTATTCATGTTCAAAACAAATTTTTCTGGGTGCAACAAAATTTGGGAGGCTGCCCCCGAATTTTCTCGTGGCTACGGGCCTGAGCCACGGTAAAAGCAATCACAAACGTATGTACGACGACACGATCACTATTGTCTTGTGACAGGTCAACATTTACAAACGGTCTTTACTCGTGTACGTCATAAAGGGCGTTAACGCTTTTCAGGCGGCCCACAGACTAGTTTCACGTCCAGCTACTCTGCGGTGAATTTTATCCTCAGTGCAAACTGTCGGTTCAAAAAACAATCGAGTTGCTGCGGCGACATCCAGCGTTAAAGATTGAAAGTGATTTAAATAGCACGGGCAGTAGTATCTTTTTTCCTGCAAAAATAACATTTCTTTTCAGCAGCGACCACAGATTAATGAGTTCTGGCAGCATTGCCTTGCTCAACATTCAACAAGTTGCCGGAGACTAAGAAGGTACGGTACTTGACTGACCAAGAATCGAGTGAACGACGCAAAATAGTGGCCATGTCAAAAGTGGACGACTGTGCAAATCGATCATTGCAGAAGGTTTTCGGCCCGAAGACGCGACGTAGCGTAACGAATTCTTCGTGTCCGTCAATAATTTGAAATAGAAACAATATTACCATATAAATTCAACCTAAAATCGAGAAAAATGCATGTAAAAGCAACGAACATGATAGTTTATGGGTTGGCATCGTAAAAATCAAAACTAAACGTTGCATTTTAAAACAAATCCACCAGAAAAAGGAATACAAAAACTCCCAGTGGACCGTAGCGATTCAGCACTAGGCAGTGGCATTCGCCGCAGGTTAGAACTTGATAAGTGTTCAAAGCTGAAGGCAGCGCTGAAAATAGGCACACAAATTTTGCTTCGTTGCTGCTGGGGCGAAGAAAAAATGAGTCTCGCTTCGGAACGAAAACCCTTATCGGCCGTGCACTGACTCGTGGAGCTGCTGAGCTGTGAAGCCCTCCCACTCGATCAAGTACTCGACTCGAGAGCCGCACGCAGTTGGCACGATTCGCTTGCCCAGTACTCGATATCTTTCACCGCAGGCGATGCGACCTTCCGCGCTGTAACAGCTAGCGACAGTGCGTCGAAGTTCTTCCTCACTGACTTCACGCCTGGCAACGGAAAGAAGGCCAATAAAACAACAGTGCACGCGTGAAACGAAGACGCTGTGCCATGAAATGTTAAATATTACGGAATATAATGAAAAACAGGGTGATGAAAGCGAACAACAAAAAGTTTTGAGTTGTCAAAAATTTAGGCAAAATCTCAAAAAATTTGGACAAAGCTTTGACATTTTTCGATAATACTGTATTAATAAATTACACTTCTTTGTTACTGATTGTATAAATAAAAGTTTGTTATTCATGGAATACACCTTGAATATATCTAAAATTAGCAAATTGTAAGTAACTTCGTGTTTTAGTTTTTGAGAGTGGATGAGCAAGTGGCTCACTTCAAAGTTTTGCCAAGACAATAGGCATTTCATTCATTGTGCTTCATTGATTGTACACTAAGGGAATCGAGTATACTGCAGCGTACCTACTTCACATTCATAGAGTCCATGCCAGGTCAGCAAAGAAAAGACTTTTGTTTTAACTACAGTGTTTGGATGAACACATTTTGTCATGCAGCTTTTTGAATGTTGCAAATATTCGTTGTTGAACAGACAACCTGGTGAGACTAATGGCATAGTCGTAATATAAATAAAATATATGCCACAGAAATCACATACATGTCTTCGGAGGAGGAAGCCGCTTTAGGCCTACCTCAGCTAGGTGTAAGGTTCATTGCTGACAGCAACAGCTGGAATGTGAATGGAACGTTAAACCCAAGAACTGTGAGGCAGATGCTCAAGAGTACTGAGCCAACTGGCTCCTAACAATGGACTTGCACAGCCTAGTGTACTTTTTCTCAGTTGTGTTATTAAACGCGTATGCGTAACACAAACGTGGCACATACAGCCTCTCCGTAAACAACTGTTTATTGCATTGTGCCGTGCTCCATCGCTGCTATGATAATACATTGATTCGGAGCGCATTACGAAGTTTTGCTTTCATTATTCGGTTGGTTTGTCTGCGCAAGGTAGTTCATAACTTGCTTGCTGAAACAAAGAGATCGACCGATATGGCTTTTTTAGGGTCGATACCGATATATCGGCCATCCATGGACCGATAGCCGATACCGATATTTCCAAAATTTTTAAACCACGTTTTCTGCTTCATTATCAAAAATATAGTGTATTCTATGCCTTATGTTTTTTTCAAAAACTTAAAAAATCGGGATTTATGAGCTAAACTTTTTCGTATTGATAGCAATTTCACCATTTTGCTATGATTTTTAATTAATCTGATCAATGATGATGCTTTTGTTTCGGCTGCGACGGCCAACGCGTGCTTCATGGTTCATCTTGTCTGCTTGTTTATGGAAACGAACCTGCTGGCATTGCTGCAAGATAACTGTCTTGACTTGGTTCGTTGTGCTTTCTTGCAAGTTGTCTGGATGCGTGAGGAATATAACAGCGTTTTGTCAACACCTACTGAGGCCAATAAAATCGGCCCGATACCGATATATCGGAGAAACTCAAATATCGGCCCGATATATCGGTCTATCTCTAGAAACAATGACCAAACAAGAATTGCATGTATCTGGCATCCATCAACGAACGCAACTTAGCAACCCCAGGACTACAATCGAAAATTGAACAGCCAGGGACTGCTGCAGAAATACCCCCATCAAAGGTGATTTCAACGCAAGTTACAACTGTGCGAATTTCAGTTGTTTTTAAATTACACATACCCGAAAATGGAAGTATTTTCACTGACAGTGGTTGCAACCGACGAGCCATTTTCTTGAAGCGGATCTGCAACAGGTAGAAGGCTAGACGCTTCGTTGTTTAACAAAGTCTGCTGGTAGCTCTTCTCAAGCTTGGGTGGGCCAAAAACAGGCCGCCGACCTCGACTCATAGACGGTTTGGAACAAATTGCTTGGTCCTTTCGTGGGCGGCCTCTCTTCCGTTTAGGAACTTCATCAGTGCTGTTAAGAAAAGTAACGGCATTGTTTTCACACCCACACTTGATTAAGTACAACTCACGAAGCTGTTTTAAATATTGTGGCGCTAAATGATTTGTGCTGACATTCTGACATAAATTACAACAAATCTGGGCACACTGGTAACAAAACGTCTGCACTATTGCACATAGGCGTAGCCAGGGGAGCCCAGGGGCCATACCCCCCAATCTTATTTTTACCATATCTAGTCATTTTGTGCTTTGAGAAGCGGAGTCCCAAACAAAAATACTGCTGCTCGCCTAAAATCAAGCATTTTGACCCCCCTAAATTTTGGGCTGGCTACGCCACTGCAATTGCACAGAGGTGTGTTGCATTTTACTTGCTTAAGGTTGTTTTAAAAATGTCCGTATTTAACTTAGCTTAAGTGGTTTTATAAAGTATGGTTTACATTTTCCTGAATCTTTACATGCTCTAGCTTTGGATTATTTTTCAGACTATGCAGATTAAAGAAAAGCATGGTAAACTTTAAAAAATACTCCCGTAAACAATAGTGCTATTTAAATTACTGTTACAGTCACGAGCTAAAGGTACGTGATCGAGTTTACAAGGATTTTGAAACAAACCAAATCGGCCTGTTGGTGGCGGCCTGCAAAATGTTACATATCTGGCCTTATCGTAAGTAGGCCGTGGATGGATAAAACTAAGAATAGATGTAGTGAGGCTATATACATACCTAGGAAGCAAACTGCTTCAACCGCTTTCAGTACACCTAGTTGGCAGGTAGAATGTTTCTTAACACATAGAAAATGATCAGAGGAAAACAGACAGAAGCAACAGTTAGTAGAACTACGCTGCTTCAGAAATTAACACCTGGCAGCTACACTCGGGATATAGAGCGCGCTCCACTGGTTGCGAGGCTGGGTTCGAATCCCGGTCGGGTCAAACCGAAGGCTTGAAAAACGGTACTTGCGGCCTGTCCAGCCACGTACTTGGTGTTAATGGGGGATGGGTGCAAGGGACAGCTTCTCGCGCGATGCTGCCACTGACCTGCCACTAGTGCAGCATTCACTGCGAAAGTAGCTGCGTGGCCTACGGCGCCTTGCAAGCGGAGAGGGGCGCACGCAGACCACTCGTGACACTTCGAAATCGAAATGAGTAAAAAGCGAGCGTACTGAACCTTTTCAATTATACTGTCTTCCTTTTAACAGTTTACTTGAGATTTCGTCGTACATTCGTTATCTCTGAAATCAAAGCTGAACTATTCCGCACCACATTCAGTAAAATTTAAACGCAATAGCAATGATATCAGGACAGTTGAGCACTTGCGGCCTGACCTTCATGTCCAGCATTTTTACTTTGTTCTGCCGACATAGACGGGGAAGGTTATTTGCTCCGAGGTAAATGACACGGCCACGGCCCAACGCAAAAACTTTCAGCGTTGGGTTATAACTGTTCCGTCAGACTTGCTCACACCGATTGAAACCAATGTTGTTTAATTCCTGTCCAAACTGTTATCGGTCTCAAAGTTCCCGCACGCTGCTATAATTTGGTAAAGGTCATTAAAGACTTATTTTTCCGCCCGCAAACTCGATACATACGTGGAAGTCGAAGTTGACGATTAAGCGTTTGCTTTGCAGCCAACGAGGGTAAGCCACTATGGCCCACAGCCAAACTACTCGATTGATCTGCAGTTGTCACAGTTGGGGATTGGCTGAACCGCGATGCTATGCTATAAGTCCTTACAAATGAGAACCTCTCAAACCAGTATACACACAGTAAATGGGGACATGTAGGTCAAACATAAAAAATACCAACTTAAGCTGATAATTCCTAAAATCTAGAGCGGTGTCCTTCGGAATTAAGTATATTGTGTTCGCAGTTACAACACTACGCAGTACAATGCTGTGTAGATGCCAACAAGATCAGGTAACTCAATGACAGGTAGCGGCGACCACAGCTCAAGCCAGCTACGTGCTTTACTTTTAAGCCAGCAAAAGCTCAAGCACTGTCACGTGCAGATTGTAAACCTAAATACGATGCATACAACAGCCTGTGTTGTGAAATGGCGACGAGAAATTGCAACGTAACACAAAGTGCATTAATAAAGAATACAAACCTATTGCAGGACTCCGACTTTGCCCATGCCAAGAAATGACCAGCGTCGAACCTAAGTTGCTTGATGGAAGCAGTGGTCTAGTTACACACTGCCACACCAAATTTTATTGTAGTAAAGTACTGCAAGGTTTGTCAAGCTATTATATTTCAGTTTGACCCGCGAAAATAACTAGGTAGAACTTAAAAATGTCACCAGCTTCCTGTCTGTTGTCATGGTGACGTGCTATTGACGACTTTTTGTTTGAAATAAAGCAGACGCAAAATGAGAAAAAGCAGATCAGAAAAGATGGCACCAGAAGAGTTCGTTTAGAGAAGGTGTTACCTACTAAAAATCAGCACGAGTTAATTATTATGAAATGAAAGGAATCGACTAGCCATCCTAACGGCCAGTGTTGAATGATTGCACCTGGTGACCAGGGGCGGATCCAGCGATTGCGGCGATCGCCCACCCCCCCTAAAACTTACAAAGTTATTTTATTCACCATTAGGCTATTTTGTTTGTACAATTCGGTAAACAGCATTCGCAATATAAGGCCATTTTGTCATCCATCGTTTTGTCACATCAGTGCTGTTGAGTATACTTAATCTCTCTTACAGTAGTGAACCCGTAATGAGACTTGACTGACAAATATTGCTGAAATCCCCCCCCCCTAAACTTACTGGCTGGGTCCGCCCCTGATCTGGTCTAATCTTTTCGCCAATAGTGACTTTCACTTTCAGTAATCAAATATTCAGTGAATGAGTACAGTGTGTTTTGGTAAATTTTCCGGGGATGACCTTCTTTGTATTTGAGGAGAATCTTCTTGACGAACGTCCTGAAGCAATTATTTTGGCAAGAACTACAGGCGCCATTACATATTGTTCAAATGCAGTCATTTCGCGGATCAATAAAGCTGCTATGAAATTACCTTACTTATACTTTTCTGATTGATTAGCTCACAAGCCTACTGTGAAATTTACAACCGCACCTGTATATGAGAAATACACAAACGTGTGAAGCAATTTCACAACCTAAGCTGGACATGTCTCTTCCACCAGACCCAGTTCCTCGCGCGTGATGCTAAGGCTTGAAACATGAACACGTGCAAGAAACGCAACAGTCATTCGAGTTTGTCAGCTGTGAGTTGGGGCAAGGATTACGTTTGATAATACAGTAGGCGCCGCTTATTGTGACCACGGATAATATGACCAGCTGGTTATTATGACCAATTTGGTACGGTCCGGAATTTCTCCATTTAAAATTCTCCGTTTAATATGACCAAATTTCGGATAATATGACCAACATTTCCTCCATTCACTTCGTTATACTGTACCACCGCTTGTACATATTGTTACATACTGTACTTAGTTTTACCGTGACTTGTACTGTTACAGTACTGTACTTGTTTTATTGCCAACGTCACACTGTTACTTTGGTTAAACGATGAATTTGACGGTATTTGGACTTCTTGTGGCTTGCAGCGTCGATTCAGGTGCGGTTATGGCGGCTTCGGTTTTTATGACCATTCGGATATTATGACCAAAATGGTCTGGTCCCAAGGTGGTCATATTAAGCGGCGTCTACTGTATCACGGTTAAAAAAACGAGCTGTTTCAAATCAAAATCTACTGCGTCAGCGTAAACACATCTACCTTGAAAGGCACTCCGACCATTTGCTCGACCCGACATGGGATTTGTACGACATTCTGAAAAAAGTAAAACGATCATGATAAGACTAAGGTCACCAACAAATCCATTCACCAATTTGGGTGACAATCATCTAAATGCGTTTAAAAAAATCTGCTTAAATCCGCAACTTTTATTTTTGGCATGAAACGCTTCAAAACTAGGTTTACAGCTGGAACTTACAAAAAGACGTAGATCTTTCCTAACAAGACCAAACCTCCTTTCTCCAGGCCTCTTAAACCAACATCACTCCGCACAACAACAACAAACATTTGTTTAATTAGATTTTAACAATGCCAAACATCTAATATCTTTATTATATTTCGTAATAGAAATCAAACCTTTCAAAAATGTTGTCCGCACGCAAAGAACCGCTGTGGTCGTTTGAAGAAATCCACTCCTGCAAGGATTGTTTGAAGTATTTTCATTAAACAAAGATCACCTCCTCCAACTATTGTTTCAAGACGTTAATCGAATGCAACTGCCAGTTTTCAATTCTGTTGGTTATACCTTTGACATCGAATAACGCAAAGCAAGCCTTTGTGCTTCTGTCTTCTCACAGGTTAATAGAGATAACGCACAGCTTATTATTTTATGTATTCATAACGTGGGATAAGGAGCAACCACTGCGCAAACGTTGCCAATGCAAACACAAAAAATGCTGTTCTCTTTTTTCCGTACCGCCACATCATTATCTAGTCTTTTGTCGGTATCACGGAATGCAGCCACCAATCGGTGGGTGCGCACAACACGAGTGTTTGTTTCTTTGAAGACGCTCATCCAGCTGTAAAGGCATACCGGCACGGGCGGCACCACATATCTGACGTTGACTTTTGCGCATTCTTGTCAACGTAAACAATGCAGGATTGCTTATCATAGAGAAGTTATCATAGTTTCCTTATCCGTGCAATACCAGCTCATGCGTAGAAATCAAAGCGTTGTACGCTTTTTACTCTTATATCGTATGAATACACCTTAACAGCAACTGCACCCTTAGCGGTTGTTTTATAGAAGGAAGTTCGTGAAGACATATCTCGCTTAATGGGTGGATGAGTTTTGCCGTGATTTGCTTATACAGCGTTGGCCAAACATCAGTAGATCACCTTTGGCACGCCATAGACAGTCCCAGAGAAAAACATAGCAAATATGTTGGGGCCAAGTTCAGCTGCATGAGTTGCCACAGTGGAGAAATATTTGCAATCTACCTGGATGTTCCCCAGCCCTAGCCTGATTGCCATGCACCGCTGAAAAGCTCAGTCAGCCTGTAAGATACGATTTGTTCCATAGTTGGAACCATGTCAGGGGCCACGACTCGGGGCCAGAACATTTCTCAAAAACAGTTACTATTTCCTTGGTAAAACAAGATCTCCACGTTCGAATAGCACACGTTTGTCAAGTTCTACATTTAGCTCTAAAACAAAAAGAGGAAAATGAGACACTTGCAGCAATAAAAACCCAAGGTGAAGCTGCTTTCTTTTTTGCTTTGCAGATACAGTATATGGCTTGGTGATTGCGTTACATAAAAAACAATATTGGCCAGTATGCAGTGTCCTAAATCTAAGGTTTATAAGGTATCTGTTTCTGCTATCGCTAACTGTCAAGGCGTCCGTCATGCTATTCATTCTGCCGTTTGCATTAAAAGGCTTGGCATGTATACAATGTGCACATGCTTCAGGCAATGCTAAGACAGGATGTGCGCATGAGAAATATCTCTGGTATCAAAATTCTTTTATACTACTTACGCACTGACTTGATTATGACAAGTCTGTCATTGCAAAATCAATTTATTTTCGGTCAGCAGTATTGAGTGTGACAAAGCACGCAGACCGAATTAACAAGAAAATCTTTCCAAAACTCAAGTTTCCTGCCATGCATGACATTTACGTGATAGTGTTTTAAAGGGTGTTTTAGCCAGCTTTTTCAGTGAAAAAACAGCCCGGGCGGGGGTAATCTACTCACTACCCGGACAGTTGCTTACCACTATCCTGTATGCTAGTGCACGATTTAAACGTAAGATTTTTCGTAAAATTTGTTAACGTCAGCCAAACGCAAAAGATGTAGAATGTCACATACGACAAACTTTCAAATAAACTAAAAGGAAACACGCACCTCTGTAGAATCCCGAAACTTTTTGTTTGGGAGCAAAAGTTCTTCGTCCCTTGGGGCGTTACGCTTCAGCGGTGTCGGAGAGTCGCTAACACAAAAGTGAGTAGGCAGACGGTAAGTAAAAGTGAACACTCAGATCCGGAACACACAACTGAATAAATCAACACGAAAGGAACCTCGTGCACATGGCAAGCTAGGTTCTTTCAAATGCAATTTGACGAGGTTTCGTTTCAATGTCTGCTGAGGTGCCACACCTACCGCAGGCGAAACTATATCATCTAACCTTAGCAGAATGGAGCCGTGCCGAAGATCTAATGACTCGAGGGTTTCGTCATTTATAGTGACTCCGCTTGGAAGAGCAATTGCGGGCGGCGAAGGGGGAGAACGGGTGCGCAGACCCCAGCTCATTTTTCCTTTCTTGCTTTCGCTGCCGCACTGGAACCTACAACAAGCAGTAATAATGGTGGCTACGATACAGCAGAGCAAACGTTCGGTTAATCATTGGGCAGATTATTATAATTGCCAACAAACTAGTGACATCGAACGTAGGTACACATCCCACTGTGGGTCAAATTGACATGTAAGTAAGTGGTGCAATTTGAGAATGGAGTTTCAATGTCGGATTACGTGTGAATTAAAATTTATATTTCTCAGGGCGACACCATGACTTTGGCAGAGGTGGCCACAGTCTTATTTTCAGGCTGCGATTCTGCTCCTGTTTCCGAATTTTTTAAAATCAGGATCCGGATCTGACATTCTGTTCCAACCCCGGCAACCAGCGATTCAACCGAAACTCAGCAATGTTTGTACTTAAGCAATGACATCTATAAAGAGCACTCCTGCTACTGTCGATAATAGAAAGTGACTCCGGATCCGAAAGAAAACGTAAAATCCTACCTCGACTCCGGATCCGTGGCCACCTCTGGACTTCGGACATGACTAGGCGGGCATGGTCAAAAAAAGTTGAGAAACACTGATCTAAACCTACTTGATCGACGAACAGCCAAACAAAAAATTGATTCGAACCGACAGAAGAAGAACAGAAGCCAAACGACAGAAGAAAGGAAGCCAAACCTTGTTTTGTTGTTTTGCAGTGTTTCCAGCACTCTGTCTTTCAGCTGGCTCCTCGTCGGTGCCTCATGCACGAGCTTTGGAAAAAGCAGCAATCGTTATCTAAAATAGCTAGCTCCATACCAACCAGACAAATCCGTTGTTTCGACATACCTTATTTGGGTAATTAGCATTAGTCATGCACCACCGACAAATATTGAAATGCAATTGTAATGGCTTACGCAATAAGAATTTCTTCTCTTATCGTATTTATAAATTCAGAATTCTTTTTACGCGGAAGTGTGTCGTCTAACAAGACAAAGTAATTCTGCTACAGCAGAGCTGTTAAGAGACTAAAAGCAGCGTTTCAACAATCACATATCTTTGTATTTGGTTTGATATTATGAACTGATTTTACAAGTCTAACACCGTGTCAAACAGCGTTTTCACATAACAGTGTTACCGTCAGAACAGAAAATCAGTGCCTGTACACTCAAAACGAAAATAAACACTGTGCAGACAAACCGATTAACAATAAAACGTTTTCAGAAATATAACGCGTTATGACGTGTTCACGGATGTTTCAACCATTCAACAAAAACCGCTCCAGCAAGCGTTTGCAGACTTTGGTGGTCCTCGTTCAAAACTTGCCAGCACAATACTGGTTTTGCAAAAAAACAATCGACGTTCACAAAAGATCTCACTAGAAGCAGAAATCGTTACAAACCGACAATTTTTTCGCTTAGAATAGTCGCTTTCAGCGTTATTTTGCCGACACTACACGATACAAGAAAATTTACAACGCAATGCAAGATTTTGCAAAAAAACGAGTATTTGTCACTTCACTCTTTCTACTGAAAATGATATTACTAACAATAACATGTTCGCAATTTCCCAGAGTCGATGCAGAAGTAAAAGATCAGGGTAAAATGTACGCAAACCAAGCAACATGTGTTGCAAACAAAGAGATAAAACATTACCAGTAAAAAGTAGTCGGAGGGTTTAAAGTTTCCAATGGAAACTTTCCATTGCTTTGTGAACAACCTGATACCGGAAAGTTCGTAGTTCAACGTGAAAAGTTTAGGTGCTGCGGTGGTGGCATTTTTTCACTTCATGACACCACACTTTACTTTCGAGAACGACATGAGCATGTTTTATGTCTTTTCTCAATTATCCGTTGTAATTTCTTCCAACACATCAGGATATTTTCTTTTATTCTTCGAGTCTCCAAAATATAACAAATAAGTTATCCTTCACGGAAGTTTTTAGTCATACCCATTACCTTGCACGAATTAAACATACGTTTATCACAATAAAGAATACTTACTTCACCCAGCTGCAAAGATTCCCAGTTTTGAGCGAAAAATGGAATAATAACCGAGAGGAAATCGTAGTATTTGACTGTCTTCGTAATGGTTATGTTATACAAAACAAGGTGAACAACATCAACCCTGGAAAATCGTGACTATTGAACAGTCCAGAAAATGAAAAGGTTTACTAGTAAACTAATGACAAGATGCATAGAACCGTACTGCTGGCGTCACGAAAGGTCGCTTAGCCAGAACATCATAGCTTCAAAACCCATCAAAAATTGTCTCGTGGTTCGCAACCATACGGTGGAAAACTTTGACAATGTCGATTAACCGTAACTAACGTTATTTTTGTTTGACATTCGTTTCAGAAAGGTCCTACGGATTAAAACAAATCTGTACAAGTGTACTGGATAGTATATAAAAACATGTCTAATGACACAATAAAATTGCATGTTAATGCCGTTGAGAACTTGGCAATAAAGATAAGCCATTAGACGGCGTCACACCATACTTAATTGGTATTAAGAGCTCTTTCAGATATCTCAAACCAAACAGGATGTTAAAGTTTCTGGTATCGAGGCGTGGTTTTGTATTGTCCAGCAAAAATGTTCGGTTGCAGACAAGCGAGTGAATACGCCATTTGTCCTTCAGCCGAACCTTGTCGATACCGGATGATTACATGACATAAAAACAGTAACTTTCAAACTCCCTCGCTTGATTTTAGACGAAGCACTATTAATTCCTTAAGTTGTGTGAAAAACATGGGAACGGCAACAAGCAAAGACTACCAAGCGCGGTTTCCACTACTGTACAGTTTGTGAGATGCCATTCGTAGTTCGGGATCATCGCGAACTAGCGTTTAATGTTTAACATGAACTTTACTCCTTAAATAACCTGTGAAGGAATCACTTCAACCGCGTTGGGTTTTCACCCCGTCATGTTCAAACATGTTTATATTTCATCTTAGTCGAAACGTTCTTGCTTGACAAATATGGCAGAATCGTTTTTCGACAGAAAATTTTAATAAATTGTAACCATTACATTCAATTAAATTGTGCATTGAAAATGTTTTGGACAGCTTCCACTAAGAGCAAGCAAAAGGGAGCATTTGCTCGAGCAAAGAATTGTTGATTTGGACAAACCGTTTGCACCCAACCGGTGCGAATATTTACGATTGGTATGCTTGAATGCGAGCTTTAGTTTTGAGATAATCAGTATTTGAATTGCTGAACATCCGCAATAACGTTGACTATACACGATTCCGTACCTGAACTTGAAACGCTGCGATAAGTTGGAGATCAGTGACAAAAAAAACACGTCTCACCAGCGCATGGGTAGTCGCTTCACATACTCATCACCGTGATTGCATATTGCGCAAACAAATATGTAGAATCTATCTCCGTATAAAATCGGCGTTTCCAGACATTGAATGCACGCTGAAAAATCACGGCCAAACTGGTATTAGAAAAAACAGTGGATACAAAACAACAATTCATCAACACACGGGGAAAACTTGTTCAAAGGCTATCGAAATTTTGAACCTAAAAGGAGGTCGGTTAAAACGCTTTGGTCACGCTTTCTCAGTTGGGCATTTTTCAAATGTTGCTGACGCGACAAAACTCAGCAACTCTGCGCATGTTGAAACGTTGGATCTTCAACATGTCCAATGGCGTCACAGGCAAGTTCTACTCTCGACAAGCATAACGCAAGTTTGTGGTGCAGCAACGCGACTCTGCGCATTTTTTTCAATAACAAAAGACTGGAGATGCACTTCCAGGTGAAGAGTTAATGAAAAACAGTACATACATGATGCTGAAAATAGCGTTAGTGATTAAGCTGTCCGCTTTCACGTCAAGGTTTGGTACTGTGGTGCAACTAAAAGCTTATGAAACTTCATCTCCTCATTCAAACCAAATGTTGGTAGATTGACTCAGCAACCTCGAATACTGCGCAGAAGAGCTTATTGGGGATAACCATGAATTTCAAGTCTTGAGGAAAGGGATGCTCCGGGTTTCATCGCGTGCCAACACAAAAATAATTGAACAGATCCACAGAATGGTTACCTTCATGAAACCATTGCTGACAACGACAACACTGAAGCATTTTCAGATACCAATCGCCAGGACCTCCGCAGTAGCAATAAACCTGAAACAAATATGTTATGGGCATGGTCTGTAACTGAAATGTTTCGATTTCATGAAACACATTGCGAATGTTGGCATTTTGGTGCAACTCTGACATCGACAGCTTTTGTGACGGGACCGTAGTGAAACAAGGTCAGCGGCAGTCACTGTCTCGGGACAAAAATTATTATCACACTACACTAGATCAAATTACTGACTGACACTTTAGTTCCGACAATAGATTCTGCTTTTCTAACCACTCGGCAAGTACACCCATCAAACGCTTATACCAGGGGTCGGGAACCTTTTTGGCTAAGGGAGCCATGAAACCTACATATTTTTAATTGTATTTCCGTGAGAGCCATATAATATTTTTCAACACTTTAATGGAACTAACTTAACTAAGGTGTGCATTTTTAAGCAAAATCAACAATTTTAAACAATGGTAAATATCTGAATTTTCTCTTTAATAACATGCTTGTTACTGTAAATGCGACTTCTGGTGCTCCATGGCGTTGCTAATGGCTTTGTAGGAAAATTACAGAAAAAGTTTCATCCATAACAATCGTGTTAAAATATCAAGTGAGCCAGATGCCGCCATCAAAAGAGCCACATCTGGCTCGCGAGCCATAGGTTCCCGACCCCTGGCTTATGCTCTGGTCAATTTTCATACTACAGGCATTAGCAGCTGAAACACTTAGCACGAGTGTATTGAGCGGAATGTAGTGGTAAAATTTTTTTATATAAATACATAAAAAACATGAATTATCACGATCATGAAATGAAAAAAAGGATGTATACTTCTTCAGAATTGACTTTGTGCGTTTTCCACCAGGTTAATGAATTGATGTCATATGGAAGAGCCAGCTTCATTGCTCTCATGGCTGCAGCTGCAATGCACATTGTCAATGTTTCCTTTAGTTCAAAAGTGAAAAATTCAATGGCAGCCACTAGTTAGATCTATATGGAAGATCTAGTGCTTAAGCACACTTTAGGACAGAGTATCTCAACCATTTTACTTACGTGGCTCAGATAACTTTTGGAAAAATGACGTGGCCACTACCTTGTTAGCATAGGCTGTGTTTTTATACGCGCAAATAAAGACACATTGTTCTAAAGTAGTGAATTTATTCCTGTATATAATTCAGTGAGAATCTTCCTGCTGAACACAATCAATGTGTTGCCAAGCCAGAGAGATGATTGTTTAATCTAACTGCGTGGCTGGCTCGAAAACTGCGCTGTGGCCCACAGGATCAGAAAGACCACCTCCTTTGATAAAATTGAGTGCAGGAAAGTGCAGTGCTTGAAAAGAATTACAACCGGTGTGACCTGTCTGCCTACATCTCCAAGCACATATCAAGGTACTGCTGGTACCCCAAAAACAACTTCCTCGGTCCATTTTTCTTTTAAAAAACTCACCCGTTAAGACGTGGTGAGATTGGATAACCTGTGCCTGGTGTTTCCAGCCCGGATTTTCCCAAACCCGATACACGTTTTTTTGGCCATTTTCTGCAACCTGAAACTCGGCTTTTTTAAACAGCAAACCTGAATATTTTACAAAATCTGGACTTGTTGCATACAAACGCTAGTAATTCTGATAACATCGAGGTAGGGTGGCGCGTGTAGCGGCCATAATAGCATTAGAAGAGTTTGAAAACACACTCAAGATTCTCGGTGGAAAAGTTGTTACCAGCAAGAAGAATGGATGCTCGATGAACTCCATGACCCTGAAATTGTTAGAATCATTGGAGAACTTTAGTCAGGAATCCTTCATACAGGAATCTGAGTCTGCATTATGGAGAAAGCTTTCAGTCTCTTGGTATGCTTCGTGTAAAAGGAAGCATGAAGACTAAAAAAGCAATCAAGCTAGTTCAAAAAATACTTTAAAGTTTAATCTTAGCTTGGACACGGGCACTGTGAGCACAATCACGGATGGGGCTAGTGTTACGATGAAATTCGGTCGAGATAGAAGATCTTCGCACATTGCTTGCTCAGATCATGGAATTCATTTGGAGTGTTTATGATGTAGGCCTGTCGTAGAGAAATGCAAGCGTAACGACTTGAATGAACAAAACGATATTGCCAGAGAAAATGAGGAAAGGGTTATTTCATGTCAAGTCACCCAATGGGCTGAATCCTACCCTTTCAGAATTTAATGAAATTTAGCATACATGTTGGTTTCGGCCCCCAAACCTCAAATATAAAATTTTTCGTTGATCGTACGATCGGTTTCCGAGATATGGGGGTTAATTTTTTGAAAATTTAGAGAAAATAAGGGGGGGCACCGAACTTCAAAACCCCGTATCTTTTGAACTAGTGGTCCAATCTGGAAAAGTAAGGTATCTTTGAAAAGGGGAAAAAGCCAGGAATTCAAATCTAACATCATTTTTGTAATTTGGTTAAATTTTGGGGTGATGACCTTCTGACCTATATTTTGACCTTAAAATTAAACCCGTGGATCAAATTAAAAATGCTGATCTCCATCTAGCTCTATTTGTTACTACAATATATCAAAATATTGAATGCATAAAATTTTTAGCTGCCCCCCCGGCAAGCTAATTGTAGGAACTGGGCCCCCTTTAGCTGACATTTTGATATTTAGTATTCTTTAATTTGTTGTTCTTTTGCGTTTTTCGGGGGTGTTTTCGTTTGTTTTTTTAAAATCTAGGATGGACATTGACGACATCTAGAGATTCACTATCATTTCTTAACCTTTTTCTAAGTTTTGGCTAGTGGGCCCCCTTCAGCTAAACTTTGCCCCCCAGGCTCAAACCTGTAGTTACACGACTGGACCTTGATCAAAATAAAACCTTTTCTTCTCGAGAATTTGTCGGATAAATGTGTATTAAATGACTGTCTGTGTCACAGAAATTAGTGTTTCTGTTCTCTGTTTGTCCTGGGACAGTGATTGTGGGTTATAGCTTCCTCCATTTTGCTTTCTAGCTGCACAACCCCCTGTAGCACTTTGCAGGTAGTTGCCTCCCACGCGAGTCAAGGAAGCAGCCTACACGTGACGAGGCTTGTATCTTACCAGTGTTTCCATCTGAAACAACTGCAACCTGTATGCCTCCACTCATACCTCTGTGCGCTCGACTGTAAGAAAATGCTCCTGCAGTTTAATCATACGCACGACGACACAGGTGGTTCGTACAGCAGTTGTTCCTACTCGTAATGGAGTTTATTCTTATTAGCTTATTTTCTTTATTTGATTGGCTGCAGTGGCCAGTGAAATATTAGGTTAATTGTATACGGTTTTTATACCATGACAAAACACTTCATCGACAGATTTAGCTGCTTTTGCCCTTGTGGAGAAATGTCACTGATGTTCGAATAATCGCATTAGAACGTCTAATGAATGCATTCGATAGGTACTAGCCTTTGGAAGTGACGTTTCGTTAAGCCTGCGCAGCTGACCAGACAGGTGAAGTGGAATCCTTCAATGCTGATCATAGCCTTGGTCGGCCTAAACCATTCCAGAGGCCTAGGCAAGATCGCCCCCTCATAGCTTATGAGGACGTCATCCTGCTCAATCAACTGTGGCACACTCTGTTTAAACGTAAACAAACATATTCTCTTTGCTCTTTGTACATCTTAAATTTGCCAGTGCGTCCCAGGCAAGATCCATTCCAGCACCCCTTCTCCAAAAGATCCATTCAAGACGACGATTTTTTCACATCAAACTGATTTATTCGACGCAAGCCGAATTTCTTTGATCACCAAATTCATTGAAATATTATCTACACAAGTAACAGGCATCACAGCATTCACATAAACAAAAATTCTAGCATAGGCCTTAAAACATTTTTTCCAGTCTGGTGCCGTAACAACCGACGACGTTCTCCATGCACAACAAAGCTTTGACATTCGCGAAAAGTCACCAATGTTGGTTATGTTGCATACCAGTATCTCTTTGTTACATAAATTCAGATGGAACATCCTATAATCTAATCTTACTAGCTAACTAGGCTACTAACCAGTGGCGGATCCAGACCAGGCGTGTGGAGGAGGGCATTCAAATAGGGGATAGCCCAAAAGTCTCAATTGCTTAAATGTGCAAGCTTGCCTGCGACAATTGTTGGGTATCACACAAAAAGTGTTTATCTTTGGTGGGGCGAGGAAGTGGCTATTTTTGTTGGCCAAACTATGTGATTTTTCAAGGAATAACCACAGTTATAACCGCTTTATATCATTCATTCAGAAAACGTCTGAAGCAGGTCCCAAAAATAGGCCTCCTTTTTCACAAACTACGCATAACCGAGAACACTGTTGGTGTCCCAACAATCTCTTATACAGAAGAATTTGTCTGATTCATCATCGTTTACACTTCGTCAATTCGTCACTTTTACGTTGGTCCCGGCAGAACCCCTATCTTTTGTGTATAATTCTGTTCATCTAATTCGCCAATTTGCTCAATTCGTCAGCTCTTTCTATCCCTTAGAAGTGTTATGTTCGGCTAAAATGTCATTTGCAGTTTTGCTTTTGATGTCCAAGCAGCTAGTACGTGTGGGAATTCAAACAAATTAAGGATCTTTATCTGAGAACTGTTGCACCTCGCAAGTTGTTTGTCACATTTATACACGAGGTGCGACCCAACTCCCTATTGAGAGAACACAGAAGAGTCTTTTGAATTACGGTAGCCTGTATTAAAGATTTGAGAAATACTAGATTAAATTGAGAAGTCAGTTAAGCGCGGCCCGACTCCCATTGAGAATGCAGAAAAGTTCTTTCTACAAAACCTCTAATATTTTGTTTAACAATTTTTTTTCTGCTATAGGGTCAGTCCATGCCAAATGAAGAACTTTATTTCAAAAATTACACCAGTTGTTTTGCATTTCAATAAAATTTGGCACACTTGTAGATCTTACAGAAAAATTACGAATGCAAAAAATTTTTTGAAAAACTCCCATTATTTGTGGAGTTATGATCACTTTGAAAAACACTATTTTTGCTAGTTAGGCTTCAATGAACATGCTTTAATTTTTATTATTTCCCAATTTCTCAGCCTCTGATCACACGAGATGGTTGAAAATTGCTAGACAGGCATTTTTAGATTTAAGGAATCCAAAAAAATACCTGTAGAAGTGCTATGAGAACTGCTTCATATGATAACAGAATATTCAATTTGCTTCACACATTTTTCAGAAGCCCAACTTTAAGCACCAATAAAAAAAGGTATAAAATTTTGAAGTTGCGATTCACATATTTTGTTCTTATACCAATACTCTTTAGTACCAAGTAAGAAAATTCAATTAGATTTGATGCCTACTGTAAAAAAAATCATGTTTTCTTAATTGTTACTCCAGCACTATTTTGTAACATTAACTCTATGACATCATTTAAAGTAACAAAGTTTTAACATTAATTATATGACATCATTTAAAGCAACAAAGTTTTAAATCTGGATGTGGCTCCGTTCAATGAAAATTTTGAGAATCACTGAAATATACTGTCATTTACCAGTATTCTTAACTAAACATTATTAAGAAATCAAGTCCTACCTGCAAATCCTTCAGTTTCAGCACCTCCTGGCCTGGCCACAGCAGCAAAGACACATGTTCTACATTGCCATGGCATGTCTTCATTTAAAACCGATGTACTTATCAATGGAGCATGACACAACTGATGATAACCTAACAAGGTAATATACTTGGATTTATTACATATCAACAAATACAGACAGAAGCAGTTGCAGTAAAAGTCTTTTTGCTTGCATTAGCAACATTTTATTCTAATATATGCATTGAAGTATTTTAATGAATAACAAAGAACTTGACACCTTTGTTGCCAGGTGGATTTAGCTGTAAATCCCATATTTTCACACCAATTTGCAACTCCATAACTCACCAGTTGATTGTGCTAGAAAGTTGTTCAAACCCTCAAGACTTGGCAAGTCTTCTTGTTTGCAATGAAAAAAAAATTATGTTTTGGGTTTCTAGTTTTTTGTGGATGACGTCATAAGTGGGGTAGGTTTAGGCCTTTTTGTCTCAGGTCATCAGGCCCTGGGCCCCAACTGCAAGAGGAAAGTGTTTTGCTCAAGTTTTTACTGGAAGCTAAAATCTGAGCCTTTGACTGGCTTTATAAGGTTTCTGAGTCATGGCCAAGAAACCTAAACTTGGATAAAAGTTATCCAAAGAGATTGTCTTACCGGTACTTTACCTTACTGTTGGACCAGAAATGCTAGAAAGCCAATCAAAGGCTCAAAAAACCCAGATTTTAGCCTAGTTTCCAATAAAAACTTAAGCAAAATACTTCCCTCTTGCAGTTGGGGCCCAGGGCCCACTAACCTCATCCAAAAAGGCATAAGTGTACCTTTTAAGCAAGAGTTGAGAAGGCTAGAAATGATTTGCCTAAATTCATGACACCTTTCACAGGAAATGATGAAAAAGCTGTTTCTAGTAAGGTTCAGATACTATCATTGTCGCATCAGCATCATAATGCAGCCTTCAGTGTTACTTTGTAAGTCCTCATTTGGTCCTCAGGGCTATTTGAGTTTGAGACCCCTGGCATAGATGATGAATCTAAAATTCTAGCATCATTAACTACAATTGCGAATTGTAACATGAATCTGGCTGATTAACCATTAAATGGCTCTTAACACATTCACTGCCGTGTCCAAATATATTGTACCTAAAAATCATGCATTAAGCTGCTATTTTCATGCCACTTTGCAACTCCATAACTTGACAGTCAATTATTCTAAAGAGCTGTTCAAACCCTCAAAAGACTTGGCAAGTCTTCGAGTCTGCAATGAAAAAAAAATTTTCGTTTTGAGTTTTTTTGTGGGTAACGTCATAAATGAGGTAGGTTTTTGGCCATTTTGGCTCATGTTACCTAGCCTAGACTAAACCTACCAAAACCTAAAAAAGGACTAAACCTACCCCACTTATGATGTCACCCACAAACACTCAAAATCCTGAACTTTCAAAACAATTTTGAAATCCAAATTAGAAGACTCGCTACATCTCTTCAGGGTTTGAACAGCTCTCTAGCTTAATCGCCTGGTTAGTTATGGGTTGCTAGTGACAGAAGAAACATATTTCAGTTATGGAGTTGTAAAGTGACGCAAGAAGCATGAAATCTACCAGCTCCTAGGGTGGAATCTTGAGGACTGATGCTCAGTTATTTGATATACATTTATAAAAAAAAAACTAATGCTTGTGGTGCCCGCAGCTTATCAGTGTTTACATCAAGGGTGTGTAACGCATTTGATTTGGTGGGCTAAAATTTACACGTGGCAAGACTGCATGTGCCGTATACACGATGTCACAAATTCGTTAGTGGCATAAAAACAGTTGGACTTTGCCCAGCTAATCAGTTCGCTGGCTGCATGGAAACATCTTGTGGGGCGCATGTGGCCCTCAGGCCACATTTTTGACCTTGCTGGCTTGTATGACATGCACTTGGAAAAAATGTTGCACTATTACATAACATGGGTCACCAGCAACCCTATACTTTTCATTTATGAGAAATGTAATTTTTTCTGTGAATTCACAAATGGAAAATCTTGGTGTTTATGAAAGCAGTGCCAATGAGTAACTTGAGGAATACATGGAGTGTCAAAGTACTGCAGTGAACTATTTGATATGGATAATACGCATTTATAAAATTCCATTTGGACACAAGGGTTTAACATCTTTTCTAAGAAATATACATAAAAATGCAAGATTGCTCCATTGGAAAAATAATTGGAAACTAGTGTCATTACAAGTGGTATAGACAGAAGTTTGGTTTAAAAAATTTAAATGAACTAACTGCATAACAGACTGAACTGGAGAAATGGAGGTCTCACAGCAATGTTCAAGGTGAAGATTTATCATTTATAACTATTTGCTTTCATCACTACTGTCACATGCTGAAAGGGTACTCCAGAACTTGTGGTCAAAGCTGTAGCGATATTTTTGGCATTCACGACTCAAAGAACACAAATATCAAGGTAAGTGACCAAATTTCATTTGATATTTTAAACTACGAGACCAAAAGAGCTAAGATGATGAACTGCCACCATCCGGTTATAGCACTATGTCAGAATCAGGGGGTAATGAGATAGCAGACTATGAAGATGCGAAAGAAACAGAAAAAAGCAAAAAAACTTCAGATTCGGCTTTTGAAATGCTTGGCCAATCTTCTTTGAAACTTCACTGCAAACCACACATAGTATTTCAACATGTTGTGGAGAGAAAGTTTGATGCTCTTGCGAAGGATCTTAGTAATTACTTTTCAGTGTGAGCCAGAACAGATACCGTGGAAGTATCAAGCAGCACAGTGTTTGTGACCTGATAACACTTTAAAGTTTTTCATATATCTTTCAAAGATAGACTGTAGTGTAGTAGTGGTCGGCAGCCTTTTCCAAGTCACGGGCCCAAAACAACTCTGCAAGGTATGGCAGGTTGTACTAATTTTCCACCAACAATTCTACTCCTTTAGCTTTTGTTAAATCTTGGGAATTCATGGAAATTTAACACTTTGGCGTCTGGCTGCTTTCAGGGATTTTCGAAAAAAAAACGCCTAGACGCACGTGGCTTTGTGTGGGTATTCTCCGGTCCAGTATGCTCTACAGACCTGGTAGAAGTCTCAAAACACGCAGCAAGTCTTCTAGTCTGAACTCGAAGAAAAATTTTTTGCTTGGGGGGTACGGGTTTTTTGTGAGTGACGTCATAAGTGGAGGACTTTTAGGCCAAATAGACCCACTTTGCCTGGCCCTGGGCGCCAACTGTTAAGTGGTAGTATTTCGCTGATGTTTTTACTGGAAATTAGGCTACAATCTGAGTCTTTTGATACTTTGGATGATCTGCTGGGGTTTCGGGTTCAAAAGTTGTGATGTTAGTTAGTAAAAATATTAGACTAATTAGCTAATTAATTAATTTGTTTATTTTAGATCATAACTTTCGAATCAGAAACGCTAGAAAGTTGATCAAAGGCTCAAAAGACTCGGACTCGAGTCTAGATTCCAATGAAAACTTCAGCGAAACACTTTGGCCTAGTGGTTGGGCCCCAGGCCGGGCAACATG
>Ga0210059_1000838_pt1 | contig 43019 bp, 23 predicted proteins | sample Ectturendosymbi2_FD_188042 | JGI IMG/M metagenome (GOLD analysis project Ga0210059, IMG submission 188042) | Ecteinascidia turbinata endosymbiont from Florida, USA - Sample 2 (SPAdes) (version 2) | ecosystem: Host-associated > Tunicates > Ascidians > Unclassified | place: Key West, Florida... | reverse complement strand
GATAAGAGTGCATGAATTTGCCTACTGAAAAGCTATATAGTTTGGGAAGGCATAAGATGTTTAAGTGCTGGAAATGGTCTTCTAGTGATCCCATGTTAGTTGGATTTATAATTTTTATAGCTTTATATTTTGACTTCTTGGCGACCATTGGCGATTCCAGAATTAAAAAAGAGGTGGGGCCCTTGCGGGGCCAAGGAAAAAGTAGGAGACAAACAAAAATGTCCACTCTGCATGGTGATTTTCTGTTGTTTTGAACAATTTGGTATGATTAACGCTATCAAACCCAGCATAGGCTTGTGAATATCGTTAAATATGACCTAGCGTTTTTATTCACTAGAGCAGTGTTTCTCAACCCGAGTCCGCGGAAGGCGTTGGATAAGTCCGCAAGCACTAGTGGCAAACAAGTTTGCTGTAACGCCATCACACAATAATAACATTATCAACTTTGTACAATCGACGTTTTTCTTCGTACAGTGATGTAAATGCACCTAACCAGCGTGAAAAAGTAAAAGACTTGCTGTTCCACATGGCATTTATACTTTTGAGGTAATGTTGTCAGCAGCTTAAGCATAAAGCTGTTACTTAAACTGCAATTTGCTTTTGCCATCTCAGTTTATAATTGTTAAACGAAAGCTGGTGTTTGCGTATAACGACAACTACTTGAAACTTGGATTTACTTCAGTCTTGGCAACCGGTGAAATCCGGCCACAATGCGTGTTATGCTTAGACGTCCTTGCTCACGGATCACTCAAAGAAGCTTAACTTAACAACGTTGGCATTTCAAGTAAAAATATGTGAAATACGTTGATAAAATCCTTGAGGTTTCAAAAGAGAAGTCGTACTTACCGTTCATCTACTTCAGGCGTAAAAACTTACTACCATAGTAACGCAGCTGCAGCGCGTGCTTTTTTTCTGTTGCTTGGAAAAATGCAAGAGCAAAAGCGTTTTATACATCATGAAAGAGTTTGGTCAAACTAACAGCCGTGAAAATAGCCAGGGTAATGTGCAGCGATGCCGTAGCTAATAAGTTAGCTATGGTTTTTCTTCAAACAACACCATCAGGTGGCGCATCCAAGAACTTTCAGTCGATATTCTGAAACAAACTATTGCTGCTGCTGCGAAGCGAAGTGAAAATCTTACTTTAGAGTTGGGCGAGACTACAGATTTTGGAAAAGATGCACAGTTCATGGCGTTCGTGCAATACTGAGGACTACGTCAAACAATTTCTCTTTTGCTGTCCACTTGCCAAACATACCACAGGAAAAGAAATGTTCAAGAAAGTAGATTCCTTCACTAAGAAACATCAGCTTTCGCGGACACAGTGCGTGTTTGTACGTGCCGATTGTGCTTCGGCCATGATAAGAACTAAAAAGGCTTTATGAATTTGTGAAAAAGGAAAACAAAATACATTTAGGTAGTTATTGTCTTTTTCGCCAAGAAAAAAATCAAACTGAGAAGAAAGTTAAGAAGAGATGCCATTTTTAAATATATTTCATCTGCCGATAATCACATCAAAAGTCGTCTCTTAAGCACTCGTTTATTAGGTGCTTTGTGTGGCGAAATGAGGGCAGAACATAGTGGACGTCTGTTTCATTTGAACGTCCTTTGGCTCATGAGGAAAGATGCTGGGGAGAGTGGTCCATGCAATGACACCAGCGCGTTACTGAAAGCACAGAATCATAACTTCGCTAAAAAACACTCCATCGACAGCAAGCGGATTGCCAAATAGCTAATCTTACGTGATTTTTTATACGTTTGAATCAGCTGAACAGCTCCGTGCACGGAAAAGGTAAAATACTTTAGATGTGTCCAAGACATCATCGCGTATAAACGTAAAAAAAAGTTGCGGATCATCATATTGTAAATGGAAGAATACATGCGTTTTTGGCATTAAAGCGTTTGTAGCAGAGCTAGAAATTGATTTGCCTTGCATTCGTCAATTTTTTTCTGAGTGCCTTACATTTCCCGAGTTGGATATATATATATATATATCCCTTTACACAATTACATCAAAACATTTAACTGGGTGCCAGAGCTACAGGTTCATTGCGAAGTGATTGCATTGCTGAACAGCAGATTGAGCTGCAAAGTCAACAGCTGTGAAGACTGACTCAATTTTTAGTGGATGTCCAGACAACGGAACCAAATCTCTCTGATCTAAGTCCTCCAGCAAGAAAAGCTCTTTTTCTTCCTTGTGAAGCTGTTTTTCAACTATACAACTATTTTTAAAACCAAGCACTGATAACAACTTCAACCAGAGGACGACATTAGGTATGCTTTGACGGCCACAAGCCCTTATTTCGACAAACTTGTGAAATAAATTCAGAGGCAAGATTCTAATTGAAATTTGGGATGTGGACTATGAATCGAATTTGCTAAAACTAGTGTTTGCATCATCCTCGTAGTCTTGGTCTAACGCGAGTCCGCGAAGATTTATGCTGGTACGAAAATAGTCCGAGTGTTAAAAAGGTTGGGAAACACTGCACTAGAGACACCTGCACGCCACCAGATGCAATGGCACGCTTGCAGTGCTATGTCAAATATCATGTGCTCACCACGCAACTTCTTCAGCACTGCATATGCAAAACGCAACTCCGTTTCCCGTACACAATTGTTCCGGCCCCACATGAACGAAAACAGCTGCATGTAAGCAGCTCTCTAGCTCAATCGCTTGGCGAGTTACAGGACCGCAAAGCTCTGCATGAAACGTGGTTTTCCCGGGACTTAAAGGGTTCAGCGGGGCTTGAAACAAAGGACAATTGCTAAGGAGGCGTGGTAGAGAAAAGGTTTAAACCACTGTGATAGATGAAGAACGCTAGCTTGCCTAATCTACAAGACGTGGTCCTTTTCACGCTATAAGAAAGGTTAAGTAAGTCCGTGCTGCTCAGTTTCAGGCAAGAGGATATTAGTCAGAATTTGGTTGTGATGAGTTTAAGTCAGTGGCTATGAGAGTCTGGCTTTTACACAAATAAATGCTGTTTCAGTTCCTCACATTTACAAATTACTCAAAGAGCTGCGGCCCACTCGGATTTTACGAAGTTTCTTCGATGGCGACAGGTGTCCGATAATAACTTAAACACATTGCAGCAACCCAATGGCTAAAGAGAACCTGATTTGGTCCTCAAAACATCAGCACTTAGTATCGTTACCGTATCAGCTGGGCAAAAATATTAACTCATCAAAGAGATTTTGTAGTCTTGTTTAGAGCTACCTTTTTCTTTCCAAATTTGGCTTTCTGTTCGATGTCCAAGGCCTTTGTTGCTGTCAGTGTCATGACTCATGACTATGAAAAACTAAAATATATTTGCGATAATTTAGGATCTTCCTACAGGTCACACGTAGATGGCAAGCAATTATAATTGCGTACGAGGAGATTATAGATTGCAAAACACTAGTACCAGGCTTGTCCATGGGAATGGAATTCCTATCGGAATCCCATGGGAAACGTCCCATGGGATGGGATGGGACAGCACACATTTGTATCTCCCATGAGACAGACATATACTGAGAGTGTCAGAATGTTACTGAACTGTCATACTTAGATTATACTTCTGAATTTTTAAGTCAATAAATTTTGTCATTTTGCATGTCTCTTTGTACATGTAGCCTATTTAGTAGATACTAAACCTAAACTTTCATAAATTTAATAATTTTAATTGATTTGTATTCCATATTAATATTATAATAATGTAATGGGAATCCCATGAGATGCGTCAGGCTTAAATTGCTATGGGATGGGAATGGGACAGATAAATATGTCCCATGGACAACCCTGCCTAGTACAGTATTACTTCATGCAACTTATCGCGTCCTGAATACTTCCTGACATTCATCGTTGAATATAGTGTTGAAAGTGACTTTCCAAATTGCTTGCAGATAACGCTGACCGTGGCAGTGTCTATTGCAAGCTGAGAGAAATTGATTCTTTCAAACCAGGGTTGCGGAATCGGAGTTAAAATGTCCGACCTTTCCAAAATTTCCCACTCTAACTCCCGATTACGGCTCCTTAACATAACGTGATTGAAGTTTGGCTGTCAACAATTTTGTAGCAGCTAGCAATCAATGGAAATTGCGGTACACAGCAAGAATTATTTGTTTCAACAAAAGTTTCAGAACAATTTGTACCGTTTCAATAGGAATTCCCAATTCAGGAGTGTGATGCAAAAAAATGATTCAATTGGACATCCGGAGTCGTAGTCGGACAAAAAAAACGACTCCGAGTGTTCTTAGGAATCCGACTCCGACTTCACCCAAAAACCTCCGATTTATTGCGACACCGGTTCCGTAATCTTGCTTCATATCTCCGAGTCTCAGTGAGACAGGACAGATTGTGTGACCTATACGCCTACCTTCAAGGTGAGCTTTAGCTTTGCAACAAGCTTTCTGAGGAAATCTCCTGCCTGGATTCTATTTGAATAAGAACTGAAGATGTGTTAAATACACGAAACTAGTTTTCTTGTGCAAATAAATTGCGACATGATTCGCTTGTGCGGGTCACTTTTGAATGTACAGCTCTGGCCTCTGACAATCCTTTTTCATGGTCAATTCTTTCCAACTGAGAAAAATCAGAAAAAGTCAGGGATTTTTAAAAAAGCCCAGCACGTCAAAAAACAAAATTTCAAAATTTGGATTAAAAAAAGTCAAGTTGGCAACTCTGGTCACATGCGGAAAAAGTCATAGTACCATAACTTGAAGTAAATCTTTGAGGATTTGATGCCGTGTTATTGTTACGCAATGAAGACCTATAGTAGAACAAACCGTTCGTAAGTTTGACCACCTGCAACTGCATGCAAAGTAGCGGGCATGAGTGAACTGCAAGATTAACACTGCATGACAGTGACACCAGAACAGTGAATCTGCTCTTGTGCAGTGCGAGTGTCATACCGGCAAATAGACTGTCATTGCAAGACATAAATCAATTAATCTGAAAGGAGCTGCTGACTGCAACATTTCTAGAAAATTTTCGTTCTTAGTCACGATTTCCAGAGTGGCAAATGCCCGTCCCCCCTTTGCGGACGCTCATGGTTAGAATCCTCGCAGAGTTATGAAAACACAGCATGGCAGGAAGATTCCTCATATACCCTACTTCACTTCGGAAAGAAATTTAGCATCTCAGGTATAATTTCTTCCTTTCGCCAGTCTCAAAATTACTTGCACAATGTGATTCGATAGATATGTAGAATACAAATTTAAAAAATAATCTCCAAACAACCATCACCCGAAGTAAAGCGAGCTGCACAACTTCTTCGTCAAAGCATCTACATCACTTACATAGATCGAGGTCTTATGGTTAATTGCAATTCTTCAGAGTAAATATAGTGCTAAAATTAGAAGCTGCAAGATGAGAACCATGAAAACCAAATTTGCATTAGAGTTAAAAAATATAGTCACTGAAATCTTTCACAATCTTTATTGTGGCAGTTTCGAAACGCTTGTTTTTTGCGAAACGTAACAACGTAAGCGTCGACATCTCATTTAACAGAATTGCAAGCAATAAAGGAAAGATGTTTCCTTTCAAAGAAAGTGGGAGACGACATTTTTCTGCCTTACATTCGACTGCACTACTCGCCTACTGCCAGTCAATACCTGGCAGTGATAGGCGCGCTTTCGATTTGTGAACGATATCGTATAACTTCAAAACATACTGCGAAATTTGCAATGGCGTATTGTACATATATCAGAAACGAACAAGTTTGCATTACGGGTGGAATCACTACACGTGGGTTTACTGTAAGCGGCAGTGCTGCACGCAGTTCGATTCCAAGAAAAACGGAAGAGGCAGACACCACCAACACAGCGAAGATGAACCTCTTCTCAAGGGACAAAGCTAAAATTAAGTGAATAATGTTAACAACAAACTTCTTGTTTTGCAGTTGGTTGCAAGGATCAAGCAAGTTGGTGTTCAAGTTATGCTGCATGGTGCAATCATACTTTTGTATCAAGTCGTTGCAAGAAAACGTGCAAAGCATGTCCTAGTAATGCTAAAGGTAAGTGCAGACTATTCTTACAGTGACTTTAAAAATGTAGCGTTTTGACTATTGCCAGCAGCGATGTACGCAATAAATGGTTTTACTTCTTTTTGATATAATTTTCATTTCGGAAAAGCAAAGTGGATTAACAGAACAATGACAAACGATTTAAAGATATGTGAGATTGATAGATTTTACAAAATTTTAGAAGGTGCTCTTTTTTCTCTTGTGGTGTTTCAGCTAAACTCTCCTAGTTTTTGTTTCCTTAATCAAAAGCAGTTCTTTCTTTGGCATTCCTGTACAAACAAAATTTACATTTAAAAGCTAATGGAAGAGCATAGTGCAAGGAGTAAAGAATCGGGTATCATGCACTGTGACGAAGTATTCTGCAACTGCTTAGCGACAACAAAATGGTTTTATGCGAAATTTTCAAGGGTTGTCAATTTAGCCACGTTTCGGTTGTAAGACGGCAACGAAACCAATGTTTATCACAACACTCAGGAATGTAGATAAACGTGTTTAGCCCAAAATATATTTTAGTCCAATATCTATATTTCCTTTAAATCACTTGGTATGAAATAGTTGTTAATTCTGAATTGGTGAAATTATAGAGCAACAAGTGTAGCATTTCACAATAGCTGATGCGCAGGTATGCATTAAATTGCACTCCTGTTTGTTAACGGGTTGGTTCCTTAATTTTGAATTTCAGCATGCGTTGATTTGAAATGCGCCCACAGATGCGTGCCAAGCAGCAACTTGACATCAGCCACTTGTAAATGCTTCCCTGGATACGAACTAGGTGGAGATAAACGAAGTTGCAGCGGTAAGAAAAATTCCTGTGCAAACTATATTCCAAATGAATTGAGCCTGAGTGTAAAACAGAGGTGACGAGCATGCGGCCCGCAAAAAATTCCGTGCGGCCCGCGAAGCATCCAGGCGAGACCAGCAGTCTTGAACTTGTTTGACCCACTTCTAATTTTTTTCGTTTTTAACAAGTTTCATGGTATGACTGGAAAGTTGAGCGGCCCGCTTACTCAGCGGTACCTGACAAAGTTGCCCGCGATAGCAAATAGGTTCGTCACCCCTGGTGTAAAGTAACCGAGACAAGTTGCTTGGTCATTCGCATCTTTGACAGGAAAGTGTTCGTCGTGGTTTGACTGCACTCTGGCACTGTATTGCTAACTTGTTCCCAATCATTGAGGTACAATGCAGCAATAAAAACTTATCTGAGATAGAGATCTACGTTCTTAACAGCAACATAACGTTCCATGTTTGCTGCAAGCTTTTGAGGAATCAGCCGACTGGTCTCCGCTTTCTTCACTTTCCGATGATTCGAACTTGTACATATGTGTTTTTGTAGTTGCGGAGACTAATTACGTGAAAAACACATATGTACAAGTCCGCAACTACATTGCCTTTAGATCTCCGTTCTGAATCAGAAACTGATGGAGCAAAAGCAAGCAGGAAGATGTAAACATAATTGAATAAAACATGTAGCGAAAAAACAAACAAGCACAGCACTGACACGACTTGGCATGAAATTCTCATACTTTTCTAATTTATGTTGTGGAGAAACTATCACGTGTCTAACTTTTGCTCAGTGTATGTCAATAAATCTTGCATGTACATATTCTATGATTGTTTTTGTTGTAGATATGTAGCCAACAAAGAGTCTTGGTAATTTTAATACATTTTCACATTCATGTGTACAGTTTTATCAAGCAATGCGAAAGACGTAATAGTTCACTTTGGAAGAATGTTCTGTCGACACGTAAAGGCTAAAAAGTTACTCAATGTTCAAGTCAGATCCCTTACATTGAAATTGCATTGGAATTTGTAAAAGACACTTGTACAGAAATGTGGCAACTGACGAAAAATGATTTAAAAACTAGACCATGTAAACGTTAAAATATTGAAGAGGAGGCCACCAAACTTACATTGAATATGCCAAGTCTGCATTTAGGACATCTAAATGAATTTTGACTTTATTTAAGATAACACACATATCTCTGTCCAGATATCGATGAGTGTCTTTCGTCACCTTGTTCTAACTCATCTAATTGTCAAAACCTACCTGGCCATTATGCCTGTGCGTCTTGTTTGCCCAAAGACGGATTTTTTCCATACCACAAAAGAACAGATTGTTGCAGGTTGACCCAAGGTAATATGTAAACGTTTTCTCTGTGTAATGAGAAGTATAGATGTAAGGTTGATGCATGTATTGTAAAACAAGATTGATGCAATGTTTGTATGGAACAGCTTTTTGATTTACCGCTTGCAAGCTATTACTCTTCAGTTGTTTCAAATGTTCTTCACACTGCTTAAAGGCATAGTACAAAGCTGCAATGAGGGTTGTATGCAGCGTTGGGATATTCAAGCTTTAAAGCGCACCATCCACTCTCATGATGACCGATGACCACGAAAACCTACAAAAGCACGCTGGTCCTAACTGCCGCGGTGGTCTTGACAAATAAATATTTTTCTCAGAAAAGTTTGCTGCAAAAAGCATGGCGGCATGGGCAATGTTACCTCAGTTTTGAATGCACCATTTCTAAAAAATTTAGGCACAGCCGCTGTTTGTCATCAGTGAGGAAAATGAGATACTATTCCATCAAATTTCAGCCAACAACGAATTTAGCAGTAAAACTAAAATCAGTGCCTGTGAGTATTAGCAAAAATATCGGTACATCTGCAATTTTCAAGTTTTATTTTTATCTAACCATTCACAAGAATTATGAGTTGGAAAAGGTTTATTCTGTGATATTAGGTCCTCAATGTGGGCAAAGCGTGAACAACGGACCTGTACGAATTGTTGGGGGGAATGATTCGCTGATTGGAAGTTGGCCGTGGATGGTGAGTGGCAATAAGGAGTAAAACTGAACAGTCAAACGAGTTTAGCATACAGGTTCTCGCTCCGTCAGTGATAAACTGTTGCTTCTGAACAGGCATACGTGAAAGTGAAGAGAAACCTGTGTGGCGGAACCCTGATTTCCTCCAACTGGGTAGTTTCCGCCGCCCATTGTTTCGCGTAAGAATTGGTATGTTTGCAACTCATCCATGAATTTTTGCCGTTTTTGACTAGAGATTGTTTCGCTGATTTAGATCCGTAACCGGAGAAGACCTCAGCGTCTTAAGTGTGGTCTTCGGATTTCTTTCCACCAACAATCCTTCAAGCGTCCATCAACAGACTTTCGACGTTAGTAAGGTAATATATAGTCAGAAAACATTTGACATAAATCTCATTGCGAATGTAAAAACAGCGAATGCCATTTTTTTAAATGCTGCACTGCTGAAACACCGAATGCTGTTTTAAAGATGCATGTCTTTTAGATGATCGTTCACCCCAGTTACAACTCGTTAAGAAATGATATCGCTCTCCTGCAACTTAAAGGTTCCGTCACTATCAGTACTTATGTGAGACCTGTATGCCTTCCTAACGGGGAAAAGCCTAGAAATGGAGATAAGTGTTACGCAACTGGATATGGGACAACTGGTAAGTTTTTCAGGTGGAAAGCGCCACTTCTGATCAACTTATATTTTAAGCAGAAAAGCGACCAATCATTCTCTATGTTTTTGAGGGTTCCCTTTCAAAATGCACTTAGTATCGACCTGTTCATAACAGACCACGTTCATAACAGACCACTTTCTTTACAGACCTATTCAAAACAGACCTGTTCGAAACAGACCCGTTCATAACAGACCCGTTCATAACGGATCACGTTGGCACACTAGGGAGGTGCGAAGTGTTTTCTGAGAGAGACCCAAATTTTTTAAACTTTGTCCAACACATTTTTTCCAGGGAGACGAAAAATTTTCTATCACAGCCAGAGACGCCGGAACAGCGGTAGGGCAGGGGGAGCAGTAAAAAAGTTGAGGGCAATGGAAACTTATGAAAATCAAAAAAAATCGTTACCAATTATGCTTGCTACTGTTTAAGAAGAATATTGACCTCAAACATAACAAAAGAATCTATTGAAAATGTATTTCAATTCGATCGTGATAAACCATAAAATTACCTATAATGCTGTTATGAAAAAGACACCTTAGTCCCCGCTGACCCTCTTTTGAAAGGTCAGGGGGACAATGCCACCGCTCTCCGGCGTCCCTGCATACCGTTATCAGCAGTCATTGTCTCGCTGCATTACCTGCCAAGATGTCTGCGTTCAACAGTCACATGCGGCAAACCGCCTAATATTGTAATTTGAAGAGAACATTAGAAGAGTTGTTGCCATGTTATTTTTACACAATAAAGACCAACAGTAAAACAATCCGCTCGCAAGTTTGGCAACTAGCTACCCTGCAGGCAAAGGAGCTGCCATGAATGAACTGCAAGCTCACCACCGCATGACACCAAAACAGTGAACCTGGCTCTTGTGCACAGGGCCTACGACAGGGGGTACTAGCGGTACCGGGGCCCGGGAGGATGAAAGTACTCACGCTAAGTTTTTCTGTAATCAAACCCAAAATTGCTGGTCACTTCCTTCGACTGCAGGGCTGGTAGCTATATTTGAAAATCTTAATTCTGGTTACTATACAAACAAGCTATACAAGTTTCGACGAGCACCCAGAGGTAAGGGGCCCGGTGCCGGTTTTTGTACCACCTGGTAAAGTTTCTTTCAGAGTTCCGGCGTTGTGCAGTGTGAATTGTCGTACCGACAAATAAACTGTCATTGCACGAAATAAATCAACTAATCGGAATTGAGCTGCTGACGTTAAGTTTTCTAGAAAATTTTGGCTATTAGTCCCAATTTCCAGGGAGGAGAAAATGCCGTTTCGACCACCATGCGGACGCCCATGGTTTTGACTTACCACGACTTCAAAACTGTTTGCTTGAGTTCAGTGCAAAAACGCACCCATAATAGTTATTCGTTTCGCATTTACATGTTCAGCAACAATGTTGACCTGCAACAGAAAATATGGAAAAGCATTCTGAATTATATGTCTGCGCGAATAGCACCAATAAATTTGTTTCAAGTCGATCTTGATAATTCATGAAATTATTTATCATGATGTTATGTAAGAGCACCTATGCTCCCGTTGCCCCCCCTTTCAAAAGACAGGGGAGGCATTGCCCCCGTAATGCACCTCCGTTCCGGCGTCCCTGATCACGGCCTGATTAAGAGTAGCAATTGTTTTTCTTTCGTGGCGTAGATTTGTTGTGCTCACCGCGGTGACTTCTGTGAGTGAAGTGATTGTGAATTTTCTTCAGCTAATTCTGTTTGCAAATATAGCTGGATTCTTTTATTCTCCGCTCGGATTAGTCTCACACTCTTTTTGAGAAAATGACAGTGGTTAGGAAACTAGCACACGATAGCGTTACGTCGAAAAGATCAATCATTCACGCGATTCGTGGTTTGTTTCAAGAAGCCTGCAAAGTCCAACTGACAGCTGTGATAAAAAACAATTGATGTATTCTACTATATTGCTGTGCTTGTTTGTATCCAAATACGTTATTAAAGCAAGCAGGTGAATTGCAGTACCGTGTCCAGCAACAAATTTAAGTATGTTATATGTAAATCATCTGTATGGATAAAATAGAGCGTGATTAGTGTTGCTTTCAATACACGTCTAGAAAGAAGATTGGGAATTTGTATTTATGAAATTTCAGTTCTGCATCGACCCCAAGACTACATTGGTTTCACAACAAGCTGTCCCCCCACATTTTACAACAAAATTGCGTCATGGGTTGTATTCTACTATATTGCTGTGCTTGTTTGTATCCAAATACGATATTTAATGGAAGCAGACTGAACTACAGTACCGTGTCCATCATTTCCAAAGATAAAGCAAAGCGTAATTAGTGTTGCTCTCAAAACACCTCTAGAAATCAGATTGGGAACCTGTATTTATAAAACGTCACTTATGCATCGACCCGATTACTACGTTGGTTTCATACCAAGCTGTCCCCCCATTTTACAACAAAATTGCGCCCATGCGCATAGGCCTACTAATTTTCCACCAACAAATCTGTTCCTTTGGCTGTTTATGATGCTGATAAAACTTGGGAATTTATGTAATTTTAATGAGATTAGCTCCTGATTTTCATAGCTCATAACAAAAGCCCAATGTACATTTACAGCACAGTTCGGTTTCTCATAAGTAGTTCCTCATAAGTATGCAATACAAGAAGTTAAAAGGAGGGCAGATTCATAAAATATCATACGACTAGGCAGGCCATACAGTTACTAGAATTTGTAAAGGGGCTGCGGGTCGGATGATTTTGCTTGGTCGGCCGCATCAGGCCCGCGGGCCGTAGGTTGGCAACCCTGCTATATATGCTGTAGTGTGTGCATTATATCCTACGGCTGCGCAATGGTGTATGATTTATAGACAGTGTGAACTGTTATTTCGTCACAAACACAGTGTATTACTACTGCTGCAGTGCAGTATTGACTCACAAATTTTAATCACGTTTCAATATAGGCTTTACCTAATAGGCTGCAACAACTACACGTATGACAGTAAAAGGGTTGCCAGATGGCCGGTATTTCACCGTCCGACCGGTATTTTAAAGCGAATTTAGCAAAGGCCGGTAAGAAGCCGGTATTTTCAAAATCTGTGCCTGAAGCCAGTATTTTGAAAATAAATAATTTGCAGTAACTGCGAAAAGAACTAACGCAGTACCTCTCAAATTATAGTGACTCTAGAGGTGGATCATGTCAGGACAGTTCCTTCGGCGAAGTTCATTTAGCAACACTCATTGTCTCTCCGTTTTCCCTCTTCCTTTGTTTAGTCCAGGGTTTCTCAACCGCGGCCCTCGGCCTTCTTGGGGGCCAGGAACAGAGGCTTTTACTAATTAGCTCTGCCGTGATATTGCAAAACCCAAGTGTAACAATATTAATTACACGCCATTTGAAGGGGGAAGGGGGCCACAAACTATGAAAGGTTGTGAACCACTGGTTTACTCATACTTAGCATCTTCCGTCGTCCTAAACGTGATCTGTATAAGCATTTCTTTGGCAATTAATTGTGTAACCGGCGCAGGTGGGGTTGTTGTCTGAACTACTACCGTAGGCTACTGCGGGCAGAATGCAGGAAAATCATAAAAAATGGACAGGAAGACAATGGCATTGTGGAGACAAGCGAACCTTTGACAATCACGTGAGCTGCATTGAACAGACACATTATTTCGTCAGCAGACTATAACTGGCTCAAATACGGGCCTGCGAATCAACCGGGCGGTCATCTCTCAGCCATTCATAGTGGTCCAGAAAGTGGTGAGAAAGTTTTTGAAGAGTTTCAGGTGACCTAGAAAATGTTTGTTGCAAGCTGAAGTGAACGTAACACGCAAGATATTATTAGTTGTGCTATGGTGTTCATACAGGTAATACTGCTGTAGAAAAGCAAATACTATCAAATTGTACGGAAAGATGTTCACTTCAGAAGTTGATACACAACGTAAAATCAAAATTTTACTAACTGCATCATTTTTTAGAGTTTCAGCAAACGCCTCCGTTCACATTAAACACTGCAGTTATCCTTTTTCATTTTTGATGAAAAAAGGTTAGTTTGCTAATGCTTAGCATAGGGCTATAGACTATGCTGACAAAGCGTACGTTTATGCATTGTTTGAAAATTTTTCAAACCAACAATTGTGGAAGCTTCATTAAATTGTAAAGAAAATAACACGAAAAACATGAATGCATTGTCAAAAAAGTGTTTTTCTAAATGTTTTCACAGAATCCAGTGCCATTAAATATGCGCTTAGGAATGCAGCATAGACCTGTCACTGTTGTCACAATGGACGGTATTTTTACAAAAGACATCTGGCAACCCCACAGAAAAGGCTTAAACAAGTTAACATCACACAACTACAAATATTTGGTAGATGCTGAACAAATACGCTCATGCTAATAGCTTTTTTTTTAATAGCTTATGTTATTTTTCTGGATATGTAAACTGGGTAATTATCAGATTTATAAGCAAAATGTTTTAGGCTAGCAGCTAAATCTTGTAACTATTAATCAACTGATTCATACAAGGGCTTAAAATTCTGAAATTGAAACCTCTTGAATTTTAATTGGGACCCACATATCTTTCTGTTGAAGAATATTGGGACCTTTATTCATGACCAAAGAATAAAGGGCTTGCTTATCCTCAGATTAGGTGAACTTACATTTTGACTGAGCCCTTTATCCTTCGATCGCAGGCTATTTATGTTTTACCATTTCATGTGGCTTCTTATCTTCAAGCTGAAAATCCGAATGTTTTAAAAACATATTAATGATCACAGTCAGTGGCGTAACTAGTGGTTTGAGACAGGATGGGCAAAATGTAGCTGAAGGGGGCTCACTGGCCAAAACTAAAAAGAATTGAAAAATTGTGGTGAATCCAGATGACGTGGATGTCTATACTAGCCAAACTAGCTAAAAAACTGAAAACACCGCGAACACGCTAAAAAACAACAACCTACTGAAAACCAAAAGAATACTAAATATCAAAATGTCAGCTAAAGGAGTCCCAGTTTTTACCTTTAGCTTGCCAGGGGGATGGCCCTGCCCTCTCGCTCGTTACGCCGCTGATCACAAACATGCCATATAGCAAACTAAACTAAGTTTTTACTGAATAAAATGTACTCATTATAATAAAAATACAATCATACGAGTAAACACAATTTTATAAAACTTTGAAAGCGTGTAAATTTAAAATGCACACTCTGCACACTCACCCCATTTTGCACACTTCGCACACTCACTGTAATCACTACTGATTACGATTCCTATTAACAAAAGAAATCTGCAACTTTTATTCTACCTCTTCACAGTGGCGTAGCGAGGCTAAGTACCGCCCGGGGAAGACCATAAAAGTGTCGCCCTTGCCACGAACGTGGTGTGTTTGAACATGGTCAGTTATGAACATGGTCTGTTATGAACGAGTCTGTTATGAACAGGTCTGCTATGAACAGGTCTGTTATGAACATGGTCTGTTTTGAGAGGGAACCGTTCAAGACCGGTACCGGCATCCTTCACGACCAAGACTTGACCTGAGACTTTCGAAACCGCGACTCACAAAAGCATGCCCAGACACACTCTCGAGTCTGAGACCGAGTCTCTAGTGTCCATCACTGTTGCAAATATCCGAAAATTGTCATTCCTGCACAGACTTGCATGACGGCTGACGAGCATTGTCTGTAGCACTAGGAGGGTTTTGTTAAAATACAAAAGCGGCATAGACAGATTTTGCCCCGCACAGGCTTATAGTGTAATCTTGTTTGTATTGCGCTGCCAAAGCTTTCACAGCAACTTGAAATTTGCTGCATGTCGTTGCAGACTTTTCACTTGTTCTATTCTAAAGGTTTACAGTAGAAACGTTTTTACTTCATTTGAACACATTAAAGAGTTGCATTTCGAATATTTCAATGAAATTTTTCACACTTGAACAACGTCTTTATCACATTTTAGGAGTTGTAAAAACGCAGGGAGGTTGCATATCACCTTATTGGGAAAGCTAAAGTTTTTATGAATTGGGACTGATTTGCCGTACCAGTAATTTTTCTAACGTTTTTAAGGTAAACGTTGACCCCTTTCATTACTTGCGTGTATAAGGTTTGTTTTAAAAACTGTGAAACCTGACAGATTTTCGTAATTGTAAATAAATTAGTTCATCTGTGGCCGCTTTTCTGTCAACAGATGTTTCGAGAATAGTTCTAAAGTTCCCTTGGCAAATATGCTTCATACGTTCTTTGCCAAGCACTCTATGATCCACTGTGTTCACAATATTTAATAGATCTGTTTCTACAGTTTTGGTAATATTAGGAGATTGTTGCAAGACCGTATCGTCAAAAAAGGAATGAACACCGAACGCTAAGAGTAAAGAGAATGAGTTCCTTAACAAGTTAACCTATCCCAGCACGGTTTTCTGATATCGATTCAGCTTCAACAGATTGCTTGAAAACGGTTTTTAACATTGTGCGTTTTTTTCTGTTTTAAAGATTTCACAAGCAAAAACAGATTTAGCTCTAATAGTTTGTAATGGCCAATATTTTATTGTTTAAGCTACTGCTGAAAACATAATTATTCGTGTTCTTGTGTAACTCCAGCCATAACATGAAAAAGAGGAGGTGTTCAGTAACCGAAACAAACACCACAAACGAGTCAATTTTAGTAGTACAGCAAAGCACTGTTTGTGATAACCACATTTCCTCGGTTAGATTATTTTTGATCAGATTAATTTTGTATAAAAAAGGCGGTACGCTACCTATCGCAAGAAATCCTTTCCCAGCAGAGAATGAGACACTAAGATCTTACAGAATATACACAGTATTTCGCCTACTAAGTAACATCATCAGCTCTTGTTCAAATAGAATCAAACGAGACGGTACTGTGTATACTTCATTCCTTTTCCCGAATGTGAAAAGCAGCAACAGACCGTACCTTAAGCTTCTACTGCGGGAACGCTTGTAGAGCTGTTCATCATGAAGTCGGTGCTCTTTCAGCTTTCCGCGGAAGACAGACGGATAAGCTGCAAGAGGTAGATTTGCCCATCGTAGATGGAATCACTTGCAACAACTCCCTGGCTGGATTTTTTGTAATAAATCAAACGACGATGATCTGCGCTGGTTACGCGAAAGGTGGAAAAGACGCCTGCCAAGGTAATTTTACTTTTTTGTACAAGAGAAGCTTTAGATTTAGGAATAGCACTGCATGAAGTTTATAAATGAGAAAACCCTGTCTGTCCAGTGTCCGTAACTCAAAACCTGTTGGTGATGATGTAGTACTGTACAGGAAAGGGTTAAAGTTCGCAGTGAAACGTTTTCAAGAGACCGAATTCTAACGCTTGTAGTATTTTGTGAGGCGCCTAGACAAGGGGCTTTTTCGTGAAAAGGAGCAATAAAACAAATTGATGATCGTTTGTGTTGACTATTCCAAATTACGCTTTCTGTATCCTTCGCTTACCTTGAATGCGGTTGGCGAACCACTGAAATACCAAAAAATTAGAGATTTAGAAGGCTTGCGTTGTTTTCTGAAAAACACGAATGAACACAAACTACAATGGCAATGAAGGCATTGTTGGCACAAGTCCTAACACGCTAATTAAAAGCTCTTCACAAATAAAATTTGTATGTTTCATGTGTAGCATCCTTCCAGCAAAAAAACGACAAAATCACTCGTGGGTGAATCCAAACAACACATTTGTAAAAGTTTTGATATTAATGAATTAATTTTTCGTGTTTCTGCAGGTGATTCCGGTGGACCTTTGCTCTGCCAGCGGCGCAGCAGCTGCGACTGGTACATTGCAGGCATCACGTCATTTGGAAAAGGTTGCGCATCTCCGGGAGTTTATGGAGCCTGGACAAATGTCGAGTTCTTTGAATCATGGGTCTCTGAACAAACTGGAATTCCTATATATAAAAGTCATCGAGAAAACAACACAGGTATCGTAAAATTTTAGAGATTTTTAATAATATTTTTTAGTCCCTTTTTTAGCGCAAAGAGAATTTTTTTGGCAAACGAATTTTTTCTTATTATGAAGTCGGCTGTTTTAGTTCTTACGATGTTTATGCAGCTGCAGAATGGACTGAATGGACACAGTGGACAACGTGCAGTCTTACCTGCGGAGGAGGAACAACCCAACGAAGTCGAACATGCAATGGGGGGGAAGCAGGGACCGCAGGATGTGCAGGAAGTGATTCGGATTCCAAAGTGCGGTTAAAAATCGACTGAAGCTTAAATTTTAATTATTATCATTGTTCTCCACACGTTATTGGGAAATAAGATTATTTTAAACATGCTTTTTTAAAAAAACGGCGTGTAAACAAGGCTACTGTAAGTCTCAAGACCGCAATGTAATTTCCATTAAGTAGGTCTTTGTGCGGATTCTGGTGCGTTTTTAAGAAACAGAATTGAAACAGAGCTTTACAGGTATTAATGCGGCCATCGAGCTAACGCTATAAGATATATTTAACAAAACTGCTTGGTTCAAACACTTTCACAAACCGCATGCACTTTTAAAAAATTACCGTTTATTAGCACACACAACTCCTTTGCCATTGCGATGCCACTGCCACGGGGTGGGCGATCGATATAGTTCTGACATTTCCTGCCTTAATGCCAGTATTTTTCGATTCGCATGTCAAGCTTTCTGTATTCCATACAAACGATCTATGCTACCTCTATTGTAGTAGACTTGTTTTTGCACCAAATGTTATCAGGGTCGTTATTGTAAACTCTGAACATGAGAGTAGAGTTGGCACTCAAGATGTATAGCCTAAGAAAAATGACAGGTTGTTTTAGTTTTCTGAAATTTCTCAAGATTGTCTCGCAGCACTCCGTTTATCACATCGACACATCGTATAAGATACATTATTGCCATGAGAAATAATGAACCTTAATAAACCATTTTGGCTGATTTCTCTTTATACTTGTAAACCAATTCTGCCTGAAACCACCAACTGATTATCTGGAAATGATAAAGCTTTTTCCCAAGGAAAGTCAAGTTCCTGATCCATTACTAAATTTCTTAGAAGTTTGTTTCATTAGCGTAGAAATGACAGTTCAAACTTGCTTTGACAAACTGAGAATGACACATGCGACAAGAAAATGCTGAAAGACGTTTCATTATCAACGAAAGTTTTCGTATATCGTATTGCTAATCCAATTAGCACAACAACATGTGCTTTAGCATGATTTCATTACTGATATAAATTTCGTTGTGAAAATCATGAACTCAATATTCTTGCGACTTCTACAGACAGTTTTTTAATGATATTTGTGGAAATTTTCGCGTGGAAAACAAAAACTACTGTAGAAAAAAACTAATACATTTTCTTTTCAGAAAATTTCAATGCTGTGTGATATTTGCTTGAATTCTATCTAATTCCCGATTGCCACTGCCAGTACGCTGTCCTTAACATTTGCCAATTTTTTTCACAAGGCGTGCAACAGTCTCGATTGTCCCTCGTGGGGAAACTGGACGGAATGGAGCTCTTGCACAAAATCCTGCGGTGGAGGAAACGAAACGAGACGAAGGTCATGTGTCAATGGAAATCCAGGGGACGCCGGCTGCGACCGGGGAAGCGCAACAGAGACCAGGGTTCGTTCGCTTGCCATGAACTCTTTAAGAGGTAATGTGCACTCAGCGATGTGTAACAGAAAGTCCTGTGTGTTACAGAGTTGCAACAAACAGGACTGTCCAAAGTGGGGTGAGTGGGGCGCTTGGACTTCCTGTTCAAAGACGTGTGGATCAGGAAATAGAACTGCACGTCGGTTGTGTATCAACGGACCCGGATGCGATGGATTGACTACAAAATCGGTTAGCTGCAATACAAGTAAGATGTTTTGGAAATGCTCAGAAAACTGAAAAGCGCAATACAGTTACAAAGTTTGGAATGGGCGGGTTTGAAGAAAAACCAAAATTTTTCACAATTCATAGTATATCGATGAAAAGCACATATGGGCAACAAAATCATTTTACAAACGTAGGTCTTTGGTTTAAACATCGAAGCTTTATGTGTTTTTCGACTACAGCTCACTAACTAACTTTATAAATGATAAAATTATGAAAAGTACTAATTGCTAACTTTGCAGCGTCGTTTGCAAAATATTTGCTTATGAATTTCTAGTGCTTTGCAAAAATCTTCCAGCCATTTTCTTGATTTTCACCCAATAAGCTCCCCTTTGAACCAGGTAATCGTCTGATCGAGACATTGGACATAGCTTTCTCGTAAAATTGCCTATATTACTTTTCGCTCAATGCAAGAAAGTGAGAAAAAATGTGCTGTTACTATCCCAGCTAAAATATTCTTATGGTACTTTGCATTCTTGGAAAGTCAGGTGTCGTTCATATCAATGCCTTTCGAATGATTTCTTGAGGTGGGATGACATGGATTTACTGACCTCGTTCTATAATAAAGTAGCCTACGGCAGTTTATATTTAACATATGCCCCTTTCGTTTCTGTAATTTCATGTTTTTCCAGGTGAGCGTAGTCTTGCAATGCTCTTGCGATATTGCGTCGTTCATTTTTGTAGAAAACTGTCCTGTGTGGGGAGAATGGTCAGCGTGGACTTCTTGCAATGTTACGTGTGGGGGAGGAATGCAAACAGCGAGTCGAAGCTGCGCAAACGGAAACGCGGGTCAGGCAGGCTGTGAAGGTGGAGCCTACAAATATCGCGACTGCGCAAATCAGGCATGTCGTCTTACTGCAGGTGAGTAACTAAACATACCTTTTAACAAAAGCACTATGCCCTTCATCAACAATTTGGGTCGTTGCGGTATGTTTAACTCGGCTATTTTGTATGCCTAATGCGAAATCATGTAGGAGGCTTGTCACAAAAGTACAAAATTACGGACTACGAAAAGGTGAGGCTGCGATGTACAAGTGTAACCGACTTGCTCACGTACTTGAAAAAAGAGTAGAAGTACGCCAGCGGCAGCCACAATCGTCACTGATAAATTTAGATTTTAAACGACGCTACACTTGTGCAGTGCCTGTAATCCGCATTCGACAAAATAGTTCCTTAGGTGTGAGTAATTAGTAGTGTCGTGCTTTGATTAAATCGCCAAAAACTTGATCAACACGCAAAGTACTAAATCAGTCAATTTGCTCTTAAGTCCCCCTTTAGTGGGATCCGCAGCTACCTTTGAATATAGGATTTTGTGGATTGACCATTGATGCAAAAACGTCGAGATAGGCCACCAAAATAACTGTGTGTGCAGGGCTCTTTGCAAGGCTGTTCCCTGCAATTGATTAACAGTGTATTGGGATCCATGCAGACGTTGTGTGCAGGCCGGTCTCCAAAATGTAGAATTTGGACATGAATTCCTTTTAACAGGCGAATTTACATACGCAGTTTAAAAAGGCGAATTTACACGTGCAATTTAAAAAAATTAGAGCAAGCGCTTTTAAAAAGGAGTACACCAAGATGAGTCCCCTTATAGGCCGTGTAGGCGTAATTTCATAAAATAAAATACCGAAATTGCTCGTTAAAATTATGCGATGAGTTACTGCCAGAAGGTTAATTGAAATCATCTAGTATGGTCCTATATGCCTGGGATAGTGAAAATGCAGTCACCCACTAAAAACAGCTACGCTTGGCAATTGTAGACAATTTCGATGTGCTCATACCTGTTCTTTCATTGTGTCTAGCAGATAACTAGGTAATATCTGTAAAACATGAGAGGGCGTGTCTAATGCAAACTCGTCTAGAGTGGGTCCTGTAGTTGAGAGTACCACGATTGCATTAATTGGCTTAATTTTATGTTTAGTGATTTGATCCAAAACAATTGCATTTTTTAATAATTTCAGAAGCATTTGTGAATATTTTTAACGATTTTGGAATTTTTGATCAAACATATAGTGACCCTCTTTATTTTTTTGTTCAATCGTTGAAATTCTTTGAGAGGGGTTTGAGCAAACACTGGGCGAAATTGCTTCTTTTTGCTCTCAAAAAAGTTGTCTATGGGTTTACAGTTTTGATCATTCGTTAAAATGGCTTTGTTACAGGTTGTTTGACCTCCCAACAGTAGTTCGTAGGTCAGTCAATTTTGATTTTCAAAAATTTTCCAAAATCCTTCACATCTACTTTATACAACAAAATTCGATGTCAAATACTTATACATTACGGCAATTGAGCACATTCCTGCCGTGTCTCAGTTTCCTGAAGAATACAACGCCATGTACCTTCAAGCAAACATCATTTACCTCGTTCTCGCACGGAGCAGACTAGAAGATTCAACTGAGAAAACAGATTAAGGTTTAAACTATGGAGGGTTTTCAGGTGACTAAGGCAAACGAACCACAATCTGTAAAGATGTCACGCAACCATAAAATTGCTGGTGATGGTCGGTTTGCGTCTGTGCAATGTAAATGAATACACGAATCAGCAGCCTCTGTGTCACTTTACAAAGAAGTTCCACTGATGTCTTTCCCATATGCAAACTCACACGCGCAGGAAGCGATATACTGTGTCTGACGGCTGCTTTGTCGAATGGTAATATATGTCACAGGATTTTCATTGCATTCTTCAGCAAGTTGTCATCAACACTGCTGCGCCAGCACGTGAAACCAAGACTGTTGCACTCACATTGTATTAATTTCACAATGAAACACAAATAATTTATTCAGGTGGCATTAAATACGAAAATTCATGCCACAATCAACAGCATTTAGGCAAAAAAATCTACACAGGTTCAGACTAGGATGTGCGCCACCATATTTCAGACTGCTTCACTTTGCATAATCTTGATAATTTGACGTAGTAAAGATCAAGTCAATAAATAAAAATATATATATATGTATATATATGCACGCACGCGACAAATAGCAACTTAATCCACGGTGGCACGAACACATAGACAGTGGCGCCTGGGCAGAGACGTTGAAAGACAGTGCATGGTTTGTTTCATGCCTCAGTCTCACTCCACACACTATGATGGTATTACTGTTACATAGCAAACTAAGCCAACTGCACAACCATACGCGTAACCAGGGGGTATAGGGGGCCATGCTCCCCCAAATTTTCAGAACATATAGTCATTTTGTGCTTTGAGAGGCTGTATTTCAAACAAAATAGTTATTTGCCTAAAATCAAGCATTTTACCCCCCAATTTTTTTGGCTCATCCCAAATTTTTGGGATGGCTACGTTACTGTGCCCAACTTGTTCTTTTCCGAGTGCTAAACCCCTTCGTTCCAACGTACGTGAGATGTTTCTGCGGTTTTCTCTGTTTTCTGCGCCATGCAAAAATACCTGGTTCCAAATTAGTCAACATTTAGTAGAATTCAATAGTTAACTCAGTAGACGAACTAATCACTGAGCTACTGTACAAGCCGGTCGGTCTAATATTAGGAACCACAATGATCATTTTGTTAAGAAATGTATAGTATAGATTTCTGTTCATCCCTTTCCGTTCTGTGATGTTGGAAATGAAATGTTATTAAAATTTAGAATGGAGTAAATGGACTGCATGCAGCAAAACGTGCGGAATAGGACAACAGACAAGAAGCAAAGGAGAAGCTATCAAAACCAAAGTAAGAAAACGTTTCTCGCTAGGCTAGTGCTGCTCAATGGGTACAAGTTGGTGCGCTCCTGATAAATGTTGGTTTATTTCCTAGACTTGCAACACCAACACCTGCCCATCTTGGGGTGAATGGAGTCCAACTGGTTCTTGTTCCAGAAGCTGTGGGAAGGGAAAGATTACAAGGTCTCGAACATGCTTGAACGGACAAATTGGCCAGGAAGGTTGTGTTGGTTCAGCAACAGATGAAAAAGACTGCAACATGCGTAAGTTGCAAGGTTCACAAATCGCCTTGGCAGTCATTCACGAATAGTTTTTTTTTAATCTGCCTTGAAGTTTCTGTTGGATAGCGTTTTTTCATTTATATGAGCTGAAGCCTCTCTTTACTAAGCAAACGGAGAAATCTAATGCATGCATGTCTACCTGAAAGTACTGGACAACCGGTGGCAGAAACCGGTCAGGTTTAGCCAGATTTTTGACTTTGTTCCAGCAAGTATAGAGGCAAGTGCAATACATGCCATAATTTGGTTCAACCAAGCGACAAGATATAGGTACAACGTACGTGAACTGATAACGTTAGAAATATCACTATTTTATATATATATTGTTTCCAAGAAACAAAATTTTCAAAGTCAAACACGTGCAACACGATCATTCAAAGTAGCTTACAAACCTCCAAAGACAACTCATAAACACAGAACATACCGGTATGCCTTGCAAATATACTGCCGGCAGTTTTGTAGGCCCAAGTTCTTTATCCATGAAAACACAGCTCTTAACCTTTGCAAATGTTTAAAATAACCGGCGTTTGCAAGCTAGTTTTTACATGATCAATAAAATTTTTCGAAATCGAAATCATAAGCTATTCATAACTCATCACAGTCAGCAACAACCGCACCTAACTAGGTTTTTGTTCCGCTACAAAAAGTTGAAACTTGTACCTATTTCGCAAGTGTGTTTGACTATCCGCAGTGTTTTCGTGTAACAGTGCTTGCTTTGCTCTGCCTCAGTGTTTGTTAGACGCTCATTATATTTTACAAATTTATAGCTTTCTGTTCAGCTGCATTTTAAGAAAAATTTGTTCTCATTTAATGTTCCACAGATGCTTGCCCACAATGGTCTGACTGGAGCGTGTGGACGTCCTGCTCGAAAAGCTGCGGAGGTGGTAACAGATCTGCTGACAGAACTTGCTTGCACGGAAGTGTTGGTCAAGCTGGTTGCACAGGCGTAGCCCAGAAAACGGAAAAGTGCAATAAAGGTGTGTCAAATCCCGTGCGTATCTTCATACTGTTTTTAAAAACAACTTAATAGAAATATTTTGTACCGTTCCTGGCAGCTTTTATTTGAAAAAACAATGTAGAATTAATTTTGCAAGCCTCTTTTTGACTTTCTGAAAAATGAAGTACTCAAAACCAAGTCCGACGATATAGTGTTTATGCAAATAGACACTTCAGATTTGATGTATTAGTCGTTTACTTGCCTTTCAGCGAAATACGATACTTTGGAATCAAGTTGTTATTTTTTTCTGCAGTGTAGTGTTCTCAATCGTGCTTATAGGCGTTTTCTTACTTTTTTGACAAAATCAAAACCTTCACAATTTTCTAGCTTGTATTTATAACGATCAAACAACCTTTTCCGTTACTAGATTCCCAATTCTGGTCCCCTTTTATGTCCGTACAGTTTCATGAACTTTATATGAATGTTTTGCGATCTTGTAACAATCAATCTTGTAAGAACTAGCAAACAACAACTCCAAACATAGATGGCGCCCGGGGCAGAAACAAATTTGGCGCTACGCATGTTCGAGCCTGACGTCTATTGGGATTAAATGTACTGTATTGAAGAAAGTAGACTACTTGCGACATTGTTGGGACATTTTGGCGCCCGAAGCATTGTGTCCCCCTGCCCCCTCGTTACACCCCTGATGGCTATGAAGCAGTCGTGCAGTTGGCTCTTTTTCCTTTATATGTTTATTTGATTTCATTACCGCTGAGTTATATGCTCGTAAATCAAAAACGACAGGCTAAACCCACCAAATGTAGCGTTATATTGGTTTTATTATTGACGCCCGTTTGGTTCCGCTTACATGCTTGAAGTAGCTACGCAATGCGTATCGATCTTTGCCTGTCTCAGTATCTGATGTATGAGAAATAATATAATTGGAAAGCCTTTGATGAATAGACATTTTGAATTTGATTATAATTAGCCTAAAACAATAAATTTGTGTTACTTGAACCCAGTCCTAAATACAGAACAACATTGTGGTGTTGGTTCCGCGTTACCCCACGAAGAACCGCATATTATCCTCGGGGGGTAATTTATCCCCACTTTGGAACCACTGTTGTAGACACATACAAAACAGATAGCCAGATCTGCATCTTCAAAAATGACACATGACACCTAAAAATTTGTGCTGAAAGCTGATACATGCGTTAATTTCGTTAAATTTTACGGTTTCTTAAAAGATTTTGATTGTTTTGTGTTTTCTTGCGAACAAGATCCACCATACAAAAATTCACCCCAATCTTGCTGCAGCGTGCGACCAGCTTAACAACAAACAGGTTAAGCCCATGGTGCTTTAAACTTGACTATCAAGTTTCTTGAAACATGTTTCAACGTCATATTTCGTACAGAAATATCAGGTCAAAATTCAGCATTGCAAGTCTTGAGTCGGAGGATTCGAGCGTGAGGCGCGCATCCTTCGAGACAAATATTAACCAAAAATGTTTTGATACGATTCCCGAAAAGGAGACCAGGTTTCGAGACTTTAATAGTTGCTTTTAAACCAGAGGTTCCCAACCTGGGGTGCATGTGCTCCTAGGGGTACATTATTTGCATATACGAAGGGGTAACAGAAATATTTTTATTTGCAAATATTTATATAAATATCAGTGAATATTATTTTCAAAAGCCATTATATGCTTATTGTTAAATATATCTATGATTAATCATGAAAAAATATTTTGTCATAAGAAATTTTAGGGGTACATATTCATTTGCCGAAATGCTGAAGCGTAGATGCTCATTTGCGGGAATGCTGAAGCGGGACATGGTCAGAGAAAGGTTGGGAACAGTGTTCCCTCTAATGTCCGCAACTGCGCAATTGAGCAGTACCACCAGACAATTTGCGCAGTGCTATCTCATTCTCGCGCACTTCCAACATTCTAAGTTTAATCCGATATATAAATATATCGCATAGCCCTTTAAACATGGGAACGCTTCACTGTTTTTGTGTGTGCATGGTTGCGCAGCTGCATGCGTTTCTTGCGCAACAAAACAAACATTTGCTCAGTGTACAATTTTCGTACAGGGAACACTGGTTGGGAACCCCTGCTTTAAACCACAAACGTCGAAAATATGAAATGCTGAACTTCTGCAGAAGCAGCTTTCACGAACTAAGACAAACAGAGATAGAATGAGAGTTAACCAGCCATACGTATACATATAGACTGAGACCAGTTTCAATCATGAATCATCTATGTAAATTGACTGCAGCTATAAATATAGAATGGCATCTAATCTCGGATCTATGCAAAGTAAAATCGCCTCTGCGCCATTACAATCACTCCATAAGTTATTTATCTCATTTCGTTTCTTATTCTTCATCCTCGCACATGAAAAATATTATTTTCGCTTCCACACATGGCACTTTTTGTACGAAGACATTCGAACCCTTTTTCATCCGATTTCGCATAAAATATTTTCCAAAAATAAAGCTAAGCGAATGAAAGGCTTGCCGTTTCGTCATACCTTGAAACACAGAATAAAAGTTTTCCCAGTTCATCAATAGTCATTGCTTTTTTGTGTTACCAAAACAATTTGCAGATAAACCTCGGTAATGTTGCATTACCCGCATTTAGTCAGACAGAGATATTCCCATCTACAAGAGTTTCATTTAGCACGCAATTCCCCCCCCCCAAATTCCACAAGTTATACCAACAATTTTCAGTTAATTAAGCTTTTGGTGTGTGAGCCAAATAAATATTTCAGTACAAATCAACGAAAAACCTATCCTATTTCAGCTTTCAGCCGAACCTGATCAAAGCAGTGTGGTTTACCAATAATATTACTATGAATATTTAAATGTGTATAGTGTAAATGCTGGAGAAATCATGCCATGACTGACTTTAGCTGAGGTTTAAGCTCCGTGTGGAAGTTAGTGATCATGAAATGTAAACTTTAAACTTGTATCTAAGCGCTTGTAATCACCAAAAGAAAGTAAAAACAAGGAGTAACGCTGTTTCTGATGCACCAGCTTGCTGCATCCCACCCACTGGTGATGTAAACTTCCTTTCAAGACCATCGCAAAAATTCCTCTCTGATAACTCTGGCGTGCTACAAAAACTGTATAACCTACCTTAACTTACCCTTGTCAGCTATAAATTAGTGGAATTTTTGTCAAATTTGAATGCCAAACCCCCCTGCACAAAAGTAAAGCCCACCTATGGACGACTTTCTGGCGACGGTTCTGGTCCGACCTGTACATAGTCTGAAAGTGTTTCAACTTTCATCTGATGTTACTTGCTACCCTACCCTACAGTAAATTTGAAATCATTCAGCTGCTAAGGGAAGAGTCAGCGCCAAAATCTACCGTAATTAGAAACATGGGCGTCAGAAGGATTTTCACCAGGGAAAGGCCTTTAGTGGTTTTTCTAGAAGTAGCCGTAAAAATCTTCCCTAGAGGGAGCAAAAGTGGTGAAATTTCATTTTTCCTTCTCAAATCTAAGAAAATGACATTGTTTGCTAAAAATGTGATAGAAAAATGTTAAATTTCAAAAACCAGGAAGGCAAGGCCTCCCTGTACCACCTTCCGACGCCCACGAGTAGGAAGATATTTTTCATTGTGTAAGTGCTGTGGACATTCTCACTGCCGTTACTTGCAGATAGCTTGCAATTTGTTTTCTCGAAAAAGGCCAGCATGTTACTAAAATGAAATGAAATTGAATTTTGGCACTTTTACCCTAATGGATTTAAACAAGACTTCAATCGCTTACGATAGCATGGCTAGATCAGCGGATCCCAAACATTTTTGAGCGCCACCCATATCTGAGTTTGAAGACCTCGCAACCCAAACCTCAAAAACGTATCAAAAATTAACGATTGTATGGATGATTTTTGGTAACAAGTTGCTAAGTTCATTTTTAATGTTAGCCATCAACTTTTTTCCCATGTGCCTATGCTACAGACGGACACAGAGAAGCAGACATAACGTCAAAATACACAACTCCAGTTTGACTCGCCTCCGCGCAACCAATTTTTTGACCCTTCTCCACCTCCGTTTGGGTTTCGGCTCATAGTTTGAAACCACTGGGCTAGATCAGCTAAACAACCGCTGTTTTAAGCTGCGGCGGCAAGTATTTATTAACATTAGTGCAAAGCCGTGGTGATAACCAATTGTGGCTTCGTTTTCGCAAATGCACAGTCATTTTCACACTTTGTGTTGAGTGGGTCTGTCAAACAAAATTTCTGGCTACGCGCCTGGGGTTGAGTAAATTGAATAGAATGGGATGAGATTGAAACGTGGGAGCCAAGACCCTCATTGTGAACATTACAGGTTAAGCTAAAAATGGAACAAAAGTGTTAATGCTGATACTTGTTATTACAGCACCTTGCCCGTCTTGGGGTGAATGGACGACGTGGGGCGAGTGTAACGCGACCTGCGGTGGAGGAAAGCAGATTTCAAGAAGACAGTGCATGAATGGAGACGTCGGACAAGACGGATGCGACGGTCAAGTCACAAAAATGAGAATATGCAACACTGCCGAATGTCCAGGTGAAATATTTAAACATGAAATCTCGTTGCACGCAGCGTTTAGAAGCAATCGGGCCAATAAAACCACTAAAAGGACGTAGGTAGCAGCCGAGGCTTAACGACGTATACAAAATATTCAAATGGATGACAACCTACAACGACGTCACGCAACTATAAAATTACTTGTAAAGGTCGATTTGCGTCTATGTGATGTAAATAAACACATGAACCAGCAGCCTCTGGATCACTTCACAAGTAAGTTCTACTGATGTGTTTCTCATATGTAAACTACACTAGCAATGCATTCCCTGGTGATCGCTTTGTCGAACAGCAGTATACTACGTCACAGGATTTTTATTACACGCTTCAGTAATTTGTCATCAACGTTGCTGCGCCAGCCCGTGAAACCAAGGCAGTTGCACTCAGATTGTTTTAATTTCACAACGGAACACACAATTTAATAATTCAGGTAGCATTAAATTCGAGGGTTCATGCAACTATCAAAAGTACTTGGGCAAAACAATCTACAAACGAAGGTTCAGAGACTAGGATGTGCGGCACCATATTTCAGTCTTCTTTACTTTGAATAACCATGTTAATTTGATGTAGTGAAGATCAAAAGTCAACAAACATATATTTTGACTTAGCCAACACTCAGTAACGATTTTGACTATTGAAAGATTGAAAACATTCGAAAAATTAAGCGAAAGGTTTCTTTCGTTCGTACCAACTTCATATTTTCCAGTTGACTGTATTTTGATTTTGAGCAATAGTAGCAAATCCAAGCTGCCCCTTTCAGTGGTGGGTTTAGGGTTGGGGGGGCCCGAGGCAATACTAAAAAGGGGCCATCTGATGACGTCATCAAACTCAGTCAACCGTGGTAGTCAGGGGCGGCTCGTCTAGACAGGTTGCCGGGCTGCAGCCCTCCCTGAAAAATGTAAGGCAAAAGATTCCGCCAAACGGCCAAACTCGCCTTAAGTTTGGATTTAGTTACGAAATTTCACTACACGATCATTTTCGGTACTTCCGACACCATTTTGGCTCAACGTTTCCCAGGAATCCAACAAAACCAGTGTTTCGCTCTTTTCCAACGACGCCGCTTACGCGATGACGTTTTCAGCACACTTGCCGATGAATTTGGCAATTTCGGGGCTGTCTTCGGCACAGCCCTAAAGGAAAGAAACCAAGCAATTGGCTATTTAACGATGAATTTTTAAAGAAAAAACGGAGGAAATATGATCTAGATTGTTTTATACTACCTGATTTTATTGGATATTGAATTTTATATTTAAGTATAACAATGCTTTTACTAGTACTTATTGGCGATATTGGCGGCATTGGATTCAATTCTGGTCGCCAATCTCGGGCTGCGAAAATACAACTCTTCGTTTATCTGCAGTCTGCACCAGTGCAGCTTGCAACAGTAGGCTAAGCTGATGAGCTGTCTAGGGTTGGCGTTTGAAGATGTACGGCAGTAGTTGGTGGATATCTTTCTTGGACAACAAAAGGTGTGACTGATTTAAAACATTGAAATGTGAAAATTTTTGAAGCAAGTGAAATCTGGCAAGCCTATAAGCATTCAAGTAGACCTTTCATTTTTTGGTAGCGAAAGGTGAACATTGCAGCTGTAATTGATTCTGGATACAAACTGTCACTGGAAAAGCACAACAACCCAGTTGAAAAAAAAAATTGTGTAAAATCATAAACTGTTTGAAATTTCAATTTCATCTGAAAGAACATGATTAAACTACCAGCTCACATAAAGTGGCTCCAGCCTAGGTCTGCTGCCATGACTCGGTTTGAATAAAATGCTAAGCTTTGTCTTATTAACAATAACGCTTTGGTGATCGAGCGGAACGTTCCAAGTTTGGTATGCGAGTGGTACTGGTTCGACTCTTGTCTTTGCAGCTTTGGTGGCAGTGGTTATGCGTCATACTTTTGATGGGACCAGTTTAATTCTTTTGTGTTCGTGTTTACGCTCAAGGGCGTACGCAAGGGGGGGGGGGGGTTGGGGGTTAAACCCCCCCCCGTGAGCTTGATATTTTACGAAAACTTTATTACCTGCGCAAAGGAGATTAACTGTTTTCGCATACTTTTTGCTTGTTAATTTGTCGACTTATTGCAAATACCATAGAATAAATTTGCATGCAAATTTCAAGGAACATTGTAAATGGGCCAAAAAGTAATAATTAGGTTTTGGTGGGAATTCGGGCTATCGTCTGCGTCCAAAAACCACCTCACCACTTTTTGCAAATCCTCCATCCACTACGCACATTTAAGGTTGTGTTCCGCGATAGTTCACTTTATCCGAAACAATTGTCTTTATTTTGTCTGATAAGGCTGATCAGCGCAAGCGCTGACCGCATTGGCTACATTAGCAATTTCTGTGGCATGATAGAACTGTTGCACCAACTCAAAAACAGCTACTTGCGCATTACAATTGCTGTTGGGACCTCTATGAAAGCATGGAATTTTACATTATAATTGCTGTTGGGGGCCCCATTGAAAGCAAGGTGCTTACATATTACAGTGGCTGTTGGGGGCCCTTTGCAAGCAGAGTACTTACACATTACACTTTCTTTTAGTGGCCCCTTCAATGAAGTTTAAATGCAGAGTATTAACACATGTCAGTGGCTGTTGGGGGCCCCTTTAAAAGCAAAGTACCTGTACAGTACAGTTTCTGTAGTGGCCCCTTTGAAAAAAGAGTACTTACTTGTGATCTGCTTTGTAGTACGTTATATGAGTGAATAATAAGTTTTTCATCAAAATTAAGGAATATTTACACGCGTAACACCTCAAGGGGGGGGGGCCGAGGCAAGTGCCCCGCTCGCCTCTCCTTAAACACACCACTGGTCCCTTCACACCGCACCTTACAAGTATAGCAACCTAAACCGTGGTGGCATGCCGATGTGTTACGCATACTGTAGTTAGCGAGTGCGAATAGACAGGAATGCATATAGTGCTAACGCATATACGAACAATGCAGAGGAATACATTCAGGAATAGATACAGGAATACAAACACTACACACATCTGCCCTGTGCAGAGAAGTGTGTAATGTCGTTGCATGGTTTTTGCATGTTTAAGCCATAACCCACACGATGTGAAGGTATTTCTCTAACAAATGAGACCAAGCGAACTGCGCGATTTCACGGAATACATCCCGTTGTCCGAACATATCTGAGATGTTTCTGCAACTTATATACTAGTTTCTTAACCAGGAAAGATGGCCTCGATCCAGATTCACCAACATCGAGTAGAATTCAAAAGTTAACCCAGTAGTGGACGCACTAATCACTAGTCTGCCGGTCGGTCTAATATTAGGAAACACAATGATCGTTTTCTTTAGAAATGTATGGTACGGATTTCAGTGCAATTAATTCTTTTCTGTGACGTTGGAACTGAAATGTTATTAAAATTTAGAATGGAGTAAATGGACTGCATGCAGCAAAACGTGCGGTATAGGACAACAGACAAGAAGCAAAGGAGAAGCTGTCAAAACCAAGGTAAGGAAAAGTTCACGCTAGGCTAGTGCTGCTCAATGGGCATAAGTTAGTGCGCTCCTGATAAATGTTGGTTTATTTCCTAGACTTGCAACACCAACATCTGCCCATCTTGGGGTGAATGGAGAGCAACTGGTGCTTGTTCCAGAAGCTGTGGGAAGGGAAAAATTGCAAGATCTCGAACATGTTTGAACGGACAAATTGGCCAGGAAGGTTGTGTTGGTTCAGCAACAGATGAAAAAGACTGCAACACGTGTAAGTTGTGTTGCGGCCAGTGGCCCAACTATATGGACAAGCACGTGCGGACTGGATCCAGTGCTTTGTAATAGACTGCTCACTGCTCGTGCTTGTGTGTTACAGAGTGAGAGACACGTCAACAGTTGTAAGGTTCACAAATCTTCTTAGCAGTCATTCACAAATAGTTCTTTTAAAATCTGCTTCGAGCTTTCTGATGGATAGCGTTTCAGCAGTTGTATGAGCTGAAGCCTCTGTTCACCAAGACGAACAGAAAAATGTGATGCATGCATGAAAGTACTGGACAACGAGGTGGCAGAAATTGGTCAGGTTTCACCAGATTTTCGACTTTGTTCCAGCAAGGATAGAGGCCAGTGCAAATACATGACACAATTCGGTTAAATCAAGCAATAAAATGTAGGCACAACGTACGTGAACGAATACGTTAGAACAGGGGCGGATCCGGGGTGAGCGATTGGGGCGATTGCCTCCCTAAAATCTACGAAAGTAACTTTATTCACCATGGTTTTGTAACGTTCGGAAAATAGCATTCGCCATATATTGCCATCCATTGTTTTGACATAGCAATGTTGTGAAGTATACTTCATCTCGCTTACAGTAGTGCACCTGTAACGAGACTTGACTGCTAAATATTACTAAAATTGCCCCCGCCCAACCTTACTGGCTGGATACGCCTCTGCGTTAGAAACATCTGGTTTTGAACACTTCATTACCAAGCAAGCTTTTGCAACATCAATGAATTTTGCTATTAATTGACCTAAACGAAACCAGCATCTGTATCAAATCAACCAGATCAGGCTACAAAATACTGTATCGACGAAAGTAGCCTAATAGCGGGATGAACAAACACCGTGAATGAGTTATTTGGGAGTTGGTGTAATACCAGGAAGTACTCCGTTTACCCGAAATTGTCTTGAGTTGTTCAAAATCCTGCTAATACTTCCATCATATCTGTCCTTTTCTGGCCACTGATATCTGTAAGTTGCATGCTTTTTCTGACATGAGCTCAAACCAAAGAAATGTAATATTGGCAATGATACAAAATGCATTAAAAATTGGATTATGCGCGGATGAAGAAAGAAGCTATACGTGTGCGTCACTTCAGAGAATAGTTTGCAGCAAACGCGTTATCCATGATAACAGTGACAAGATTGGTACATAGCACAGGGCCACGGCGTGGCAAAGGGAATCAGAGTTTTTTATTTCTGGTTCCCCCTTTTTCGACAAAAAGCTCATTTAAATAACCTTTTGCAAAAGTTTTTGTTTTGACACTAAAAGGTACTTACCTCATTTCGCTACTCATTCTACACGCTCACACAGAAAAATTTTATTTTCGCCTCCGTACACGGTAATTGTTTCACTGGGACGTTTGACCCCTCTGTTTGTCAGATTTCCCACAAAATGTTTTAGAAAATAAAGAATGAAAGGTTGTCGTTTCATCCCAACATGACACAAAGAATAAAACTTTTCCCAGCTCATTGGTGGCAATTCCTTTTTCGTGTCGCCAAAAAAGCTTGCAGATATATCTCGGTATGTTGTAATAAACACCTATAGTCTGACAGAAGATATTTCCACCTCTGTCAGTTTCGTCTCGTACCCAAGAGCAGTGCGAACGCCTCTAATTGATTAGAAATGCCATGGAGGAGAGATACTGGCGAGGTTGGGAATCACATGATTTTGTCGGTCATATTGGACAAACCTGTTTTGTTTAAACAGGTTAAGCCTTCCAGTGGGGTATTGTCAGGAAGACGGAGCTTTTCGGACCTACAGTTCGTCAAGTTAGTTGAGTAACTTGAATAGAATGGGGTGAGATTGAAATGTGGGAGCAAAGATCCTCAAAGTGAACATTACAGGTTAAACTATAAATGGACAAAAACATTAATGCTGATACTTGTTATTACAGCACCTTGCCCGTCTTGGGGTGAATGGACGGCGTGGGGCGAGTGTAACGCGACCTGCGGTGGAGGAAAGCAGATTTCAAGAAGAAAGTGCATGAATGGAGACGTCGGACAAGACGGATGCAACGGTCAAGTCACAAAAATGAGAATATGTAACACTGCCGAATGTCCAGGTGAAATATTTAAACACGTCTGATAATCCCAAGGTTTAAGAACAAACAGACCAGGAAAAGGGCTTAGGTAGCAACCGAGGCTGTGATTTTCTAAAAGGTGTTTGTTATCAGGAAAACCCATTCTACTGCCGATTAGGACAAACATCTTGAAGCATTTTCGTTTTGGTCATCTTAATCATTGATACTTGATTTTTTTATTTTACGTGAGTAATCAATTCACTGCGATATACTTAACAACTTCTGAGTTTGTAAAATACCAAAATCAAAAACGAAGCATTTCTTCTTTGTGAGGTCAAGTTGTTTCGGTGACATGAATTAGATTTGATGTAATTTTAAAACAATGTGAGCGAGTCGTTACCATACGAAATAGTAACGCGCAACATATTGTATTGTTAAAATCAGTTATATCAGCCGGTGCTTCACGTTTGTTTAAAACACGATTTTCGCTGCAGGCATAATGCATGGATCAGTATTTCTCTATTTGCAGTCGTGAGTGATGAGACGTGGATTCTCTCATTGATTGCTTTTGTCAACTATGCCCAGAAAATGCGCATTCCCACACGACGAAAAGTCGCTGTTTATTTGTTTTATGTTTAGGTATCAGAGAAAAGCTGCTGCTGTTGTTGCAACCTCTCCATTGGCATTGCGTTAAATGTGTGATACACCACGAACGGGATGTGTGTGAAGAAAAAAACCATATATGTGTGGCGCAAAACAGCAATAATAGAATGATCTCGTCGGGTGATCTCTATTGTTGCTTGCTGCCTCAGTGTGAAGCTTTGCGCACATGCCGCTCGGGCTTTCCGATCGCAACACTATTAAAAACTATTTTTGTCTTTAAATCAACGTCAGAGCAAAATAGCAACATAGGGCTGTCCCATTTCGTACAAAATTAAAGGAAGGAACTTCTTTTGTCAATAACTTTGCCTTGTTTACAACAGGGGCCTCCAAACGTTTTTGTCAGAGGGCCACATAGGCTATTACACAACAGTCTGAGAGCCGGACATCTTACGTAATATGATTGTTTCGAGATATGTTTGTAAAATTCTACCAAATCAACAAATGTTTCGTAAAAACATTATTTTCTCTTTACTGGCAAAATGTCTTCGCGGGCCGTAGTGTGGAGACCCAAGTCTACGAGATGGAGAACAGCATTGTAAGCAAACAAGGCAATTTGAATGTAATACGTTTCAAAATTGTGATTTGCAAGCAGACAATATCTCAATTTAACCACGTGTATGTTTGCTATGTTACAGTGTTTTCTGAGTGGAGCAGCTGGAGTGAATGCAGTTCTACTTGCGACGCGGGCCAACGGTTTCGAACAAGGATTTGCTCGCAGCCTGGAAGCTGCCTTCCCGACGTACATGGAACGGTGACTAACGCAACACAAGAGTGCCAGTTGTCCGTGTGCCCCAAGTGGGGATCGTGGACCCAGTTTAGCGAATGTTCAGTGACGTGCGGAAACGGAACGAAGACTAGAACGCGGTTTGTGCCTGTTTTTGTTTTGAGAGTTCGGGCCGGAGATATGCAGAGCTGGAAGCTTACAACAATTTGCTCCTAGGACGTGCATCGGCTCGGGAACATGCCAGGGAAAATCTTCAGAGTCGGAGCCGTGCAACACCGGAAAGTGTTCGACTGCTGGTGATCCTTGCACAAGATTACGGAATAAAATCGACAATGCAACTTGTGGCACGTACGCGAATTACGGATATTGCAATGGATTGTATAAACAATATATGGATATGAATTGCAAGGCAGCTTGCTGTAAACGAAGAAACAACCGAAATACAAGTAGGTTCATTTCTACAGTAACGAGCACTTGGCTTACCTGGTGTGCTTTTAAGCGTTCCGGTGCTTTCGTGGATGCTTCAAAAACTGTACGTCGGACATTACCTAAAACTTGTCAGTTACTGGAAACGATTTGAAGTGTTTTCATTGTTTTTCGCAGATCAAACTTGCAAGGATTCTGAAACACCAGCGAACTGCAATTTGTACAACACGTATGGCTTATGTCCACATAATGTTTTTGTAAGAAACGTATGTAGGAAAACCTGCAAAGTTTGCAACTCATGATAAAGCGTTTGAACGTTAAAATTGCGTGTTGCTTATTTCTATATTTTTGCTGAAATATTAGTTGAAGGATAGTTATGGTGGCGATTGTTGATTAGCACTGAATAAACAACAGCAACATTTTTCGTAGTTTGGTGTAAATCGTCGCAACAGCCAAAGTCTTTGACAAATAATTGTCTTTGTTTCCTGACGTTCAGGCTATTCTTCCGTGAGTTTTAAAACTTGACACCATCGATGCTGTACCCATGCATAATGTTTTAAGTTTAGCCTATCGCGCGCAAACTTGAAGTCACGTCCACGTGCATCTAAAGCTTTTGAGTCTTATATCAATTATACCGCAATAAAGTTCAGGAGCAGCTGCGTGAAATATACAACATATACACTCAAGATGACCGCATTTGGCGTGTCGAAGAGGGTGCTGCTGTAGGAAGCAGCAAAATCAACTGTTTTCACTTTGAGGACGATTTGTTGCTGCGTGCATCTTCCGAACAAGATTTTCAACATCAGCGTGATTGGTTTGCAGCTCTATGCGATCAAACTGTAAAGGCCAGGCAGACATGGGGCGATTACATCACAAATGCAATCGATTGCGATTACTTGCCACATGCTCGATTACGATTACGAATCAACAAAATCACATTGTAATCGATTACGATTGCATTGAAAGTAATCACGATTACAATCGCGATTACAGTACATTTGTCTTGAAACATCTTCTGAACGAAAACAAAACCCAATTGCATGGTTTGATGTAAGTGTATTCAGACAACATATGATATGAATCAATGCAATAAACAAAATTACTAATCTGTGAGGATTAAGCACCGGAAAAAAGAAAAAACACATTGATTGTTTACTGAGATCTTTGTGCAGTCAACAAAGCAGTGGCGTAACTACAGGTTTGAGCTAAAGAGGAAACTCAGCTAAAAGAGGCCCACTCGTCCTCTATAGGTGACCTACTAATCAACACTCAGAAAAAAAAACTTGAGAAATGATGGTGAATCCGGATGTGGATGGCTATACTAAAAACCCACATTAACGAAAGATACTGTATTTCGCAAAACGCAAAAAGACGACAACTTACTAAAAAACAAAAGAATACAAGAAAACGAAATATAAGTTAAGGGTGCCTGTTTTTTACATTTAGCTGGCCAGCGGAGTCAAATCGCCCTTCTACCCTCACGTCAATTACTCCACTGCACCAAAACTGTAAATATTTATTAAACAAAGGTAGTGAATTTTTTAAATCTTTATTACAGTTGATAAACATCTTTGCTTCAAAAATTTTGTCAGTCAAGCGACACCTATCAGGCTCGAACATTCGTCCAGCAACGCTGAAAATTCGTTTGATAGTAATTTCAAAATTGCTGACGATCTTTTCTAACTGCGAGTTATGATTTTCTGCAAGTCAGCATAGCATTGTTCAGCTTTCAATTTGACATGAAATGAGCAGTGATATCAATATAGCTGCGCATCTGTCTATTGGGCCAAAAGTCAATGGTCATCAAAACCTCACTGGTTTCGTTAAGTTTTTTTTTACCAGTATCTGGTGGATCACGGTTGACATGCTAGTTATCATTGTGGTGGAAAGGTGCTTTGGACTTGGATTCAAGTACCTCATTTCTCTGAAAATACGTAACCCTCTAAGTCCTTTCCTGGCCACTTAAGTGGGCACTACATTTCTGGCCATAACTCGCCAGTTGATTGAGCTTGAGAGCTGTTCAAATCCTGTACGGATTCGGCCAACTTTTCTTGTTTAGATTTTAAAAAATCTTTTCGTTTTGGGTTTGGAGTTCTCTGTGGGTGACGGCACAATGAGGGTATGTTTTTGCCATTTTGGCCAAAATGGCTTGCCCATATCGCCAACCCAATGAGCCATTTTTCTGGCTCAAATTTTTTTGGAAACTAGGCTATAACCCGCGTCTGTAGAGCTTTGATGGGCTTTCTTTCATGCCTAGGCCCTAGGTGACACATATATTTTACTTGGTTTGCTTCATCAGCTATTTTTATCCTTAGGTTGTTCAACACTTTTGCTTTACGTGTAGCAAATAAAATATAATATCTTGCAAACCAGATATGACGGGTAAATTCTGAATTTCATACTTGGAATTAACGAACTGAGACAATTTTAGTAACGCTGTTTACTACCTTCACCCAGTGTTTCGCAAACGTTTTCGAAGCAATCCCAAATTTAAAAAATTCAAATTCTGAATATACTCGCGACCCCAGCATAAACAAGATTTCAACCTAAGCTACGATGATCATCGCACTGGTTACTGAAGCGTGTAGGAAATGCTGCATCCCAGTGAATAAGAGCCGTGAAGAGCTGCTTACAGTAGGCAAATCCTGTAAAACATCTGGTTTAACTTGATGGAATCGTCCTTGACTACCTGTTCATGAAGAAACATGAGGTTATCTTGTTTACTGGGCAATGTCAGAACCAAACTATCTTACCTTAAACGTGCATTAAAAGTCTGATGCATTCGAATCCCAGTATCTCATCTCACATCGACAAAACCAAAATGTTTTTCACTGTATACGTTTTTTTATTGCTCAAAGAAATCAAAGCCACGGAAAACCGTTTCAGCAATCATAACAAAACTGACTGTCGTCGTGTTATGTATTCAGCAGTGGCGATTCTAGAATTAATATAGTGGGGAGCACTGCTGGGCCAAGGAAGACGTAGGGTTGCCAACATAAATGTCTATCTTGTATGGTGACTTTTCATTGTTTTGAAGATTAAGTTGCTATGACTAACCCTATCAAACCCAACATAGGCTTTGAATATCGTTAAATATGAACTAGCGTTATTATTCACTAGAGACACCTAAACGCCACTGCAGATGCAATCACACACGTGTACTGGTATGTCGAATATTCTGTGCTAACCATGCAACTTCCACAGCACTGCACATGCAAATCGAAACACCATTTTCCGTACACAATTGTGCCGGCCCGACATGAACGAAAGCAGCTTTAGATAGTGAAAACAATTCACATGAAAGAGAAATGGTTCTAACCACGAATTCCATCTTGACGCAGAGGCAAGTAGGCTGTTGATGGCCAACTAGTTTCATCAAAATATTCTTACTACAACGCACATAAAAAATAAACCATCCTCCAACGGATTGGTGGCTACTGACTAACCCGTTTTTGTGGAAGCTTATGGACATTTGGTGATTGTGGTCAGTGACGGATTTACGCATAGGCCATGGCCTAGGGCCCCGCGCTTTTGGGGGCCCCTCGCGATTCTTTCTTATGACGACTCAATGTTAACTAAAAATTTGCAAAACTGCGCAGAGGTATAACATCACACTTTACTTTGAAACGGGCGGAAATGCAAATGTCTAATCAGACTCTTATCAGAACAGTAACAACACGACAATATTGTGTATCTGGGCGTGAGAGAGATTCAGGCCGTCTGTATGAAAGCGGTTTCAAGAAAAAGAGTGAAAAAAACGGTACTTAATTGATGTTCAATTTTCCACTGACAAAAAGCTCGCAACAACGCAAGACCGCCAGACAATGCAAAACTCCGATGAAAAGCAATATTGTAAGTATTGGATCCTAGGTTTGATTGTTTTCACTAGATATCCCGCAAACAGAGAATGGTTGTTGAAACTCTTTATCAGGCCTGCCCAACCTTTTTAGTGTAGCGAGCCACTTTCACTTGAGGAAACTTATTGCGGGCCACAAACGTTTTTGTGACGCAACAATAAGCTATTGTGACGTAACAAATCCCTTGATTTTGATGCGTTTTACGCGATAACACAAGGTGAGTCTTATAGTTGTACCCAGTGTTGCCGGCTTGTATGGATTTTAACCAAATCTAAAAAATTGACATATTTTCGAAGCGTTTGTTATACAAGGTTTTGGGTGATAGGCCCATAACAGAAACAACAGGTATAATTTTGGTGTGTTTTGATGACAAATATACTTAAGCCTATAAAAAAATACTAAAATTTGAAAAGTCTGCTTACGAACTTATTACATCGCTGGCCACTCAAAACAACCTCGCGGGCCGCGGGTTGGGCACCCTTGCTCTATATGGTAGTCAAATCAGATAGAACAGTTTCTCGTAAGCTTTACATGGAAAAACGTGTCTACATTGGAGCTTACTTCATGTGGTTAACTGAGGGTGTTGCGACAATACTTTGCGGCTCTGCAAACTTGTCTTTATGCTGTCTACCATCTTCCTATTGCATAGTGCAGGGGTGGGCAAATAGCGGCCCGCGGGCCAAATGTGGCCCGCCACAGTGTTTTTAGTGGCCCGTAGAAGCATTCAGGAAAATTTTCAAATCTGAAAGTTCCTCCAACTTCTCATAGTAAATATTAGTGCTGAGGCTGTAAACCGAGACTTGCTTCTACTCTCATAAGAAGGCACGGCCCTCCGCTAAACGCGGGTCTCAAAGTAGCCCCTGAGCAAAAATAATTGCCCATTCCTGCCATAGTGGATTAAAACACTATATTTTGTATTGCTCGGAAAATGACAACTTCATAACGGCATAAACAAGCCTTGTGTCCAGTTAATGGATTGCGCTTCTTTGTTTCATAAAATATGTGGTTACTGTTACTTAAAAAAAGGAGTTTACGTACCGACAGCTAGACGATATTTTTCAGGATGACAACACGGTCCCGCATGAAAATATATATATCCGAAAAACAAACCTACAAAAAACGCTAGCAATCACAGTAATTTAACGAAGAGAGCTTCTGAACTACACGAAAGAGCTATAAATTCCAAGAAAAGATCGCAATGCAATTTGTTCTTTAGAAGAATGCAGGAAAGGCTTCAACTTCTGTTGAAGATCGAACGTAATTGTAGAACCAAAGGCGGCACAACAAAAGATAGTTTTTGATGGGACAATACATGCAACAGTGGCATACTTTCACGCTTTTCAGACAAGCGGCCAAATAGGTCGCACTTGCGTGGGCCCCAAAAAGCTAAGGTGGCCTAGGGCCCCGCGCTCTCTAAGGCCGTCCCTGATTGTGGTGTAAACATAACAATGTTATGCAACTACTATTACGAGTGTGCAGCGTGGATAGGGTGAGGACTATTCAATGCAGTATGCAGTTAACAGCAGCGAGGTTTCAGCCCCAGTTGTACCTAGGTAGCATAGCAGCGCCGCAGATAGGTGTGCATCGGCGTGTACCTGATAGCAAGATGTAACAGTTGGCCTAAAACCTATTTTGCAGAATATTACCAACAAGTCGTTCATTTTATTATTCACATTGAATTTTCCTCTGACTGATCCTAAAACTGACTTTTCAACCCTGCGTTGATTTATGACTGTCTTGTCATAAGCGAAACATGCACTAACTCTAAACCGAAAAAGATTCAGACATATAGACAATGGGCGATATAATTCTCACACAGATCCCTGCAGTCTACGTTAGAACTTTATATCATCACCTCAATGTAACTTATTCCTTCTTGTATCAATGTCGACTGTCAAATTCATCAACGAAATCATCTAAATCTATTTTTCAGCTGGTACTTTTCAGTTTAAAGTATATCAGTGTTACTCAATCTTTCACTAGTCATGGAATTTCTGGGAAATGTTTTCTCTAATTTCATTTTTGAAAAACTTCTCTCGCATGAAGCGCCGGTAACGGGAAGAGTTACAGCTACCAGTAACAATCAAACGCAGCTTTTTAAGTAGCTATAAATGAACAAAATTTTTCGAGACATTTAGGCAGCTTCGACTCCTTCAGAAGCAAATTCTTTGCCAAAGTTATATCACGTTTTAAATCATTTTCACTAAATTAATATGATTTGCGAATTCTTTCAAGTGTGTTTATGATGGAAATGTTTGACCTCCGATGCAAAGAGCTGAAATACGCGGAAGAATTGCTTCTGAGTTATTACGGAAAATCCGTACAAAATTCTATGGGGTTGCAGGACATGTGGGTAGAGTGAAAACTGTAGTCACGAACCACTTACGTAAGATGTTTCGAAGACGTATACACAAGGCAGCAGAACGCAATACAGCAGCCAGGATAAATTGAGATAAAGTAACTGAAACCAATTCTTAATGCTTTCACAAACCTTTTGCTACTGGGACAAGCAACAATCTGCTGACTGTAATATAATCTAGAATCCCAGCCGTTGGTGCTTCCACTGAAGACGTTGACATCAATTAAAAAACTTTGAGAGACAAGGGGAATGACTTACGAATTGTTGCTTGAAAAAAAATTTTTTTAGCATGGAAATTCTGCATAGTTTATTGTACCGCAACTGGAGTGTTAATTTTTATCGAATTACTCCATTTCACTTTGGCAAAGCTAGACTTTTTCCGCTGCACGTTACAATCTGTGGCAAACCATGTGACCGCCTGAGACAAAAGCCACGCCAAACGCGATGAGTAATTTTGTCAGTCAGAAGTGCCGAATGGCCGTTGCGATCTGGGTTCGTTGAACAGTGTTGTAGCTGTGTACAGTGGA
>Ga0210059_1000837_pt1 | contig 43020 bp, 30 predicted proteins | sample Ectturendosymbi2_FD_188042 | JGI IMG/M metagenome (GOLD analysis project Ga0210059, IMG submission 188042) | Ecteinascidia turbinata endosymbiont from Florida, USA - Sample 2 (SPAdes) (version 2) | ecosystem: Host-associated > Tunicates > Ascidians > Unclassified | place: Key West, Florida... | reverse complement strand
CTTTGCAATTTGGTGTTTTGATTTGACCACCGAGTTCCAGCCAGGAATGTTAAATTTACCTTCATTCTTTTTACCTGTTGGTTTAATTGCAGAGGATGCAGCAGCAAGCAGAGCACTGGTCAATTGAGTTACTTAAACTTATTTAGACAAAGTTCGAAATTGAAAAGTGGGGCGCCCAGAAATAAAAGTGGGGGGACTAGGTCCATGCGGCCCGGTCCCTGTTCCGCCATCATTGAAAGAACCACATCTGGCTCGCGAGCCACAGGTTCCCGACTCCTGTGCTAAAGTACGACCATTTCATAAAGAGGAAAGTATATAAGGATGGTTTAAACTTCAATGGCAACATTAAAATAATCACTTGTTTAATTCCAAAAACAGGATTGCGGCAATAAATCTCTTGAAGAGAATACCATGTAAGTTACAAATAGCCATGCAATTGATTTGTTGAAAACATCACAAAAATGACGGAACATCTATTATGTATTTTGTTGAAACACCGAAAAATAAGGGAATACTGTTCCCCCTAAAAATGGAGGTGAAGTTTCCCCTTGTACCATCGCCAGTAGGCGAGCGGGTCATCAGTGTTCCTAGAAAACGTACGCAGTGAACTAGATTTCGACCGAGTTCAGATTACAAAACATAGCACTAGCGTACGGAGGGGGGCCACTGTGCCATGGCCCCCCCTCAGACCCTAAAAATAAAAGAAATGTATAAATAGTATTCGGCAGTGGCGTAACTAAGGGGGAGCAAGGGCCTCAATTTAAAGTAAACTGACTTTGTTTTCTGGTCACTGATATACGCACGACCCAAAATTTTTTATGACTACTGTACGGTGCGTTTCCTCTGCTTGATTTTACGATTTCATTCTTTCACTGACAAAATTGCTTCACTCGTGGGTATTAAGCAACTTAACACAGGTAACAACGAATACCAGAAAAAAGCTTCGGCTGGCGTGAGATTTGAGGCCACAAACTTCAATAAGCGTCTTCGATAAGCGATACATGTCTAAAAGTTATAACATGCAAGCACGCATATAGGTTTATTTCATGAGCCGCAGACAACAAAAGTTCAGTTTTCTGTCTCACCGGCTGATGTGTCGTAAAAGCATTATACCAAAACTTGCTTCCAGAATGCACAAAAATGCGTATTTTTAGGTGTAATTTTGCAAAATTTTCCCGGGGCATGCCCGCGGACCCCCCTAGAATTATAGGCGGATCCACGATTTTTTAGGGGGGCTCAGGGACAAATTCATCCGGATGAGTATTGACTGCATGGCGGTGAAAACCCAACTGCTCAGGTAACTTTTTTTAACCAACACAGTTAACAACCACAGACACATGGGCCAAATCGCATTCTCACCATTCCCCAGGCTTACTGGGACGCTTCCGGAGCAGAAGCGGCCATCACAGCAATTCTGAAAATATTCTCAAATTTACCTAATCTTAAAAAACAACTTTTTGATTGTCAAAAAAGCTATTAGTAGCAAAACAAACACTGGTCCATAGGCGTTACCCAGGGGGAGCCAAAATGGTCATGGCCCCCTCAAATTTTTAGAATATCTAGTCATTTTGTGCTTTGAGAGGCGGTTTTCCAAGCAAAATACTGGTGTTAGCCTAAAATAAAAAATTTTGGCCCCCTCAAAATTTTGGGCTGGCTGCGCTACTGCACTGGTCCGTGCCGCAAAAACGCGTGAGGCAGGCATAAAAATGACACAAAAAATACAAGAAAAAAAAACGAAATGTGGCCAGCAACATTTGTTGGCAGTCTGTACGAGACCCATGCTGTATTGTGATATACAATTACAGATGTGCATGGAATAGACGTTTATGACTCGAAAATTTGTTTATTTTCGGATAAGTTTCTGATTTTTATAACACATCACGATTGTCTAGCCAAAATAGCGAAATTTGTTTACAAAAAATACCCGCCAATCAGTGGCAAACTATCAATAACAAACTATTTAAAATACAACGCTATTGACTTATGAAAACCATTTGACCATAGAAAATATCTTGAAGATCGAAAATATCAAGGCACTTTTTTCGAAAACAAGCACAACTCTCCCTACACGAATAAACGGTTGGGGTACGCGCATAGACGTCGACAAGGGGGCCATTTCCCCCAAATTTCTTGCGTTTCTTGTCATTTTGTGGTTTGAGAGGCAGTGTCGAAAACAAAATACTGTTGCTCGCTTTTGCCCGCCCCAATTTTGTGGGCTGGCTACGCCACTAGGTACACGTAGAGACATACATTTCAAAAAACTCGAAGCAATATATGGCACTTCTCCCTGGAAGGCATGTATTTCATCACAGGGGATTGAAAATGATCAGACAATGTTTTTCCACTTCACAGCTGGGAAATGTGAAGCTTATAGTTTTCAGCAAGCAATGACCAACTTCTGCTCATCCATTTAATTTGTTGTACGAAACACGGCTATAGCGTTAACGCAATTTTAGAAATACTTTAGGTTGAAAATTTTTTATTAGAGACAGCAGATTATGGGTCGATAGAAAGGCATCTGCTTTCGTGCTGAACTGAACTTTTGTCCTAAAATTGTTGCCGGCAGGTCTGATGCTAATCAGTATGCAACAGTCGTCTTTAGCATAGTCTACACTAATCTAGTGTCCTTCATTTTAGCCTACCTCACATGTAGGCTACGTTTGACGGTTAGGTTTGCTGTTCTGGAATTTACGCTGTGACTGAGCGCTCTAACCTCACCTTTAGTTAACTGTATTGTGAGTTATTTTGATGCTTTCGCTTAACTACAGTATTAACATGAGCTGCACTCATTCATGAAAGCTTGTAGGAAAAAATGGTATGATCTGCAGCTTATTCGACTTTTGTCCACAGTCTGCTCAGTCCCGTCTCCACGGGGAGGCTTTGGTGGGCTTAGCCCCACCAAATCAAAGATCCAAGCCCCAAATTGAAACATGAAACACTATAAATCAGTGGAGTTTTTGTCATTTTTAATATGTCAAGCTCCCCCCGCACAAACGCAAAGCCCCACTATTGACAACATTCTAGCGACGGTTCTGAGTCTGCTGTTTGTTCATCTTTTGTCCACAAGCAGCCCAATCTTACCCAAATGAAATAACAGTTTGAATACTTACGTGCGCAGTGGCATGACCAGTCCAAAATTTTGGGTGGCTCAAAATGTGTGATTTTAGGCGAGCTACAGTATTTTGTTTGAGATACTGCCTCTTAAAGCACAAAATGACTAGATATTCTAAAAATTTGGATGGGTCATGGCCCCCTGGCCCCTCGGACTACGCCTATGTACGTACGGTTTATATAACATATATGTAACGTAAATACTTTATGTAAAACACTCGTATTTATGTAATATTGGGACCATATTTTTTATATAAAAACTTGTTTATTAGAAGTTTCATTTATAGTGCAATAAATGCATTCGGACGGAGCAAATTCATTAAAAATAGGCTTTGCATTTCATCTTTTCGTCCCTCATGTGCAAGAAATAACTTATTTAAAGACTATCTAAAAAATCATCCCAATGGACGTTTCTGTTTCGAGAACCATAGATCAAAAACGTTTCTAAAAAAAATTAGGGGTGGGCTTCAGACCCCTTAGCCCCCCCTTGGATCCGCCTACGAGAATGGTCGTGCCTTCAGCACTTCCCCTAAAGTTGATTTGTAACGACACACGATTGTGACGAAAGTTTGCCCCTCGGACATTTTCTGCGTACACCACTGAAACATAGCCGAACCTAAAAGCATAATTTTTGCCGTTTCCCGCATACTTCACGCACTGTAATAGCGTTTCTGCCAATGCAACGCAACAAAGCATCTATCAGAATCATGCTAGCTTCCTTGGCAACACGGAGTGGCTAACTGTGTGTCTGTAAGAGACGTATAGTCGAGCGTGTACCGTGTTGTCCTGCAGTGGGCGGCAATGGATACGCCTAAAAGCATTCTTGCTCGAAAATTTACATTTGTTTGAATAACTTTGTATTTAGTTTCTTCTGGAAAACAACAACGGTATCACTCGAGTGGACACAGCACTTTACACGATTAAACGTTTAATAAAACATTTGTTGTTTTGACCGAACCGGAGGTGCGGCAGTGATCACGATGGAAACTTCAGCGTACGAAAATGTCGAAAAAAGTAGCAAAACGTTTTAGTAAATCCACTATCACTGATGTGATGGTTGGCGTTAGTCTGTAATGCACAAGTTCGTGCCTACCGTGATGAGCACGATATGACGTCAATAAGCGGACCGAAGAAAGGATGTCGGCAGATTCGACCAAGGTTCATATAAAGTACAGGATAACTTGAGCCACAACGTTTTTTCAAAAACAAGCGCTGACAAAGATTAAAAGTTTCATCATTTCTACGAAGCTACTTTTACACCAAACCTTTCGTAAAGTTGTGAATAACAGACACGGGAAAACATTCGTGTGATTCAGTACTAGTAACATAAAAATAAGCTTAGCTTTCGTCTTTTGAAAATTTGCTCATCGTTATACGCTCAAAAGAAATAAGGGTAAGTTCAATAAACTTTTAAGTCAATTCTTGCTCAAATCAAAAATATTTTTGAACCAACAATGTATGTCAAACGATCAGTCTCGTCATGGTTCATAAGGTTTAGAGTCAGTTTGGCATTCTTAGAAACCGTAGCATGGTTGTATAAATGTATAACTAGCTTTGTGTCTGGCGCTGGGAATAGAAAAGTAAGTAAACACCATATTCTCTGCTTCAATCGCATATAAACGAAGGACGAAATATGCCTCGAAATGTATCAGAAGCTTCATGCACTTGCGCAGTGGGCTGACAAAAGTTTGTACGATTTGATATCAACTTTGAAAGCCTTAGCATAAAATTACGAATCGCCGACAAAACAGCAGTGTTTCCTAATGTGTTTCCCAAATTCATTCCCTCCCATATCCACTACTTTTCAGTGAACTCACCGCAACGACCAAAGCACAGCAATTAAGCAAAAAACGGTCAACACTAATCTTAGATTGTGCATAGGAAAAACAATTGACACTCGAGCAAAACCTTGCACAGCACTGGCAACTGTTTCACGACCAGAGTTGGCAGAAACGTGAACGAAAACCATTATTCTCGGGTCGCGCAAGATCTTATTTCATGATCATTGTGGCCGTTTGGCGTTACACAGTCAATCATGCGAAGCGGTTATGACGTCAGCGGATCTACCGCATGTTAGTTTATCGTCACACAAAGAGTGATCATTCAGCAGTTGGCGAAAAAGCTGAGTTCTGGCACGTGCTTCCGGTTTTGTTTGGCATTCTTGCACAGCGAAATCTACTGCAAATCAAGTTTACGCGGTACAAGCTGTTTCCTGTAAGGCTTCAGGCTTAAATTCCATTCATTGCCACAGCGTCCCGCCAAGTGATTCTACACCAAGAAAAGAAAAACCTGAAGGCTAAATTTCTAGCAGACCATAGTTAACCAGAACCAGAATACAACTTTTTTTTAATTTTTACCAAAACATTATCACTTTAATTTGCGGTCGAATGAACAGCATTGATAGCGGACGCTGTCTGCAAGAATCCCGCTCAAACTCATTTTGCAAACGTTCGAGGTAGACAGTTCAGATTTTTAAAAACTTTTTTAAGCATAACCAAGAAAAACGTACAGCTTCCGCCAACGCTGAGTCACTTTAAGTCCCGTCGCACTGCTTCGTTGATTTCCAAAACAAAATGATGATGATGGCTGCCGTGCACGACGATCAAAACAAGTAAACTCGCTTTGAGAGCAACAGCCATGTTGCCAAGGTGATCGTTTAAAACACGACCACCGCTGCTTGCAGAGGAAGCCTAAATTTGAAAGCTACCGAAAGCAAGCGATGGAAACTAACACGCTTCGTGAAACGTACATGTTAATCTGCTGTAGACTGCGTTGAGAAAGGAGTCACGCATCATGGCTTCGGCAAGAAATGCCGTGGTGGTTGCAGCGAACATGTCTGCTAATACTGCGAAATCGACTACTTGAAAATTTTTGCTCTGTTGAGATCCGAAGAAGAGAATTCTAATTACGTATTGTGACGATTCAAAATTTCGTGCGTCGTGCATTTTACGCGCAGTCCCTCAAAACATGAAATAACAAGGAAAAACACTGGACAACATTCCGAGGAAAACACGGAGACAATGTTTGAATTGCATATAATATATCATCATCGAAAAGTTTATTTACATCGTCTGTACTGTTTTTCGTTTATCTACACACTTAATCGGGACGCTAATGCGGAAGATTACCCGTGAGAAGAGCCGTGCACTTGTGGTCACTGACGTCACACGCTAATTAGCATATAAAAACGGGTTTTTTGTTCACGGAGCAAACAGTTTCGGTTTAAACGTAAATTGCAAAGAAAAATCGGAAAATCCCGAAACGCGACCAAAAAGGGGGGAACGGGAACACTTTGCATTTACGATCTTCTGCGAATGACGCGCACTGCGTTCTCTTTAACCTTTCTCTGCTGCGACCGCACGCATGCGGCGAAGCAGTAAGGAATGTCCTATGCAGTAATAGTCGTACAGGAGCGTAGCAAATGTTGTGCGCTTGGTACGACGACACCTACGGTTCGAGTCGGAAGAGCAAACAGCACTGTACAAGCTCGACACGCAGCACGAACGCACATTTTTTCCCGGGGCGGCAGCATCTACCTCCTTGCTTATGATGCAAGGCCGTCACACCTGGTCTTCTTCCATCGACGTCCACTTTTCGTTGTCAATCACGGTGGGAGTTGGCGCCTCCTCGGCCGCAGCCGGCTGTTGGTTCGCTGCTTCATCTTCTTCGCTGATGCCCTCGAGATGAGGCCACATTTCGATTTGCTCAGAACCTGCCAGATGATTTTGCTGAGGTAAGAACGGCACAGTCAACAAAAGCCCCTTCTAGACTTTATTTCACCTCGACGTCGCGACCAAAAAATTGCAGCAGATTTATGCAAGTTGTCTCAACAGTTGGTATGAAATATAACCTTTTGCCAATGGTCACCACACACTGACAAGGCCAAGCACAGCGGCACATGGCCTTAAATATCGCCGCCGATAGTACTTTGTGACGCAGGCGCATTGGTTGGTGACCATTGCACACTTTCAGCACAGCAGGCCAATGCGGTGGGCCATATCTGAATATTTTTCTCCAACCTAAGGGTTCTTAAACTGGAGCTCGTGAAGGAGTTGCAGGGTCCTTGAAGTAATTTAAAAAATATAATTAATTTCTCGAGGAAAAATTGTTAAATGCAAAAAGTTACGACTTATATTAGAATTCACAAAGGCGCAAATTTGACACGCGCTTTATAGCTGTGAAAAAGTGTAGAGACGCATTCGTTTCGACAGTTATGACGGTCTCACCTTTTGTTTTGGTATGAAGAGTTTACAAATCATCCCGCGAAACAGGTCACTCGTTTGGATCACGAATGATGCATTCAGAGTGCACATAAGTAATATTATTTGACGTTGAAGGCCCAGGTGGAAATAGATTTGTGTTACTTAGTTTCAGTGATAAATCATGTTTTCTACACTATTTCCCAGCATATTTGTTTGATGCATCACTTCCTTCATGGAGTCAGTAAGATCATACCTATTTGATTCATATGGCAATTACCTATAATATAATTGTTGTACGTTTTTCTTCAAACTTAAGGCTAATTTGCGTGTAAAAATCAGTCTCTCATCTAAGAAATGGCGCGATTGATATACAGTATGAGACACATATCAGGTAATGGTAAGAAGGTGGTTAAAACCACGAACTTGGGCTTCGGTAAAAATCGAGCGCATTCTACGAGTAAGGAACTTGGAAAAAGAACCATCGAACGCTACAGAAATGTTTTACTCGAACGTCTATAAATGCGCGACATCGGTTCGGACAATCGTTTGTGACGAAACTCGTTCACGATGCACATTCGCGTAAAGACTGCATTACCACCTGAAGTTGCATCTTCGCAAGCAGCAGATAAAGAATGATAGCAAAACGAAGAAACCGCATTGAAAACCGGATCTGAATTGCGCTAATCAACACTCGATTGATTACGTCGCACTGGCAGAATGCTTACGTGGACGAACGTGGTTGCTGTGCGGATCGCTGATTCCTGCGCAAACACTGCTGGACGATTTCCATGGCAACTCGCGATCGATCGCTACGGAGTTATTGTCTGGAACACTCGCGCAGGCCGCGTCATCCTCATCAACTGCAATACACGTATTCACCTTATAGTTTTAAGCGAAAGCTACTTGCAGCTATCTTAACGAAAAGTAAATACTTTTTGCAATTCCTGTAGCTGTGCTTGTATATGTACTTCAGCAGAAACACAACCAACTACCAACCTTTTATTTAACAAGGCAATTTTAAACGCTGACCAAGCAATGACCACACCAACATACTCGTACACAGCAAACGATTGGCATGAGAGCACGATGGAGGTTGTTCCAATCGCAAGCTGCTGTGGCCGGAGGCTTGCGCAGTTTTAATGTCACTAGGCAAGCAAATACCGCGAACTCGTACATCACCTTCAGATCAGTAACCTGTTTGCTTTACCTTAACTTGTTGTGAATGGCACTGCATTCTTTCTTTTCAGTGGCGCACTAGCTTATCTTTGGCACCCACCCAAAAATTTGAATGATGAGCGAAAACGCGCGACATCCATTAGTTTTACAAGGAATTAATGGAATGTCCGACGTGTTTCCAGCAATCCCTATAACGAAAAATCGACTGTACATGCCTTTTCCACAAATATTATGGCTAATGACAACTAATTTCGATCCGCTATTTTCAACCTGCACAGTCATTTCAAAGCACTTCCTATCGGTTTGAAGAGGAAAAGCTATGCAAAAATAGCACGAACAGCAGTGACCAACAATGTCCTGTTTGAAATGACGGCAGAAAATGTGACTTGGGTGTGGCATTAGGGTAGTATATATGTTAGGCGCAATTTGAACAATGCGTGAAGCATGGTGAAGGAAGTGTAGTAGGTTTTGCATGCGGTGATTCCAAGTTGGCTGCAACACATGGTTTAATGTTGATTGCTATTGTAGCGATACCTGATGCGCAGTTAATCCCCCAAACAAAATATTTCATACATGACAGGATTTCAAAACTTAGGCTGGTGCTCGTTTACTTTTGATAATAGCAAGCTCGCTTTCTGCAAACCCAGCCATGATAGGCCTGAAACACGCACCTTGCAAAAATTCACTTGATAGACTGCGTGACACCAACAGCTTATTCTCAATGCCTTGAGTACAAAACACGTGTACAGCCGGGAAGCTTATACCAACGCATAAAATGGAGACGAGGGTTAACACTAAGGTAGAGCAAAAGCACACCGTTCACTGCATTTGACCAACACTACCAGTGCCATCAGAGACTGAGCTACGCTGACAACATGGGATGAAAGGAAGCTGCACGTGGTGCTTTCATTATTGTCCCCACAAGGTCAACGGAAGACTTTGGCAAGAAGCTGGCAATGGACGTTACAAACAGTGAACGTGATTTTAACCGCTGTAAGACACATACCATCCGCGTCCTTAAACATGTTTTCACTGAGACTTTTCTCCTTCAGCATGCACTTCTCAGCAGCGTGAATTCCAACTCAGGGACGCATCATAAGGTAACTAACCTTTACCGGCCACAGACAGTGCAGCGCTTTATCGCATAAATTCGAGTTCTACAACGAAGCAAATCGTGTCCAAGCAACCGTATCAACTAGATAGGTGGGGTTTCTGCGCAACGTTTGATGGCCAGGTTTTCATTCGCCTGTATTTTTTTCTGTTCAGCGGCGCGAAGAGGAACTCTTTTTTGTGCTGCTCTCGAAAATCGACACAGCAACGTAGCCAGAGCGGCAACACCCGAGGCAAAACGAACCTTGCACCACAGGCAGCAAAATGCAAACCTTAGCCAAATGCGCGCAATTAGCCAAATGCGCAATACATTTCGCGCCCTGATAAATTCTTAATGTGAGGTCGTTTGCGGAGGAAGGTGAACATCACGGACCAGAGAAAAGTCAAAAAGCTGCGTGATTAATCAGGGCGGGACAAAGAGCGCAACGCTGCTTTGATCGGTGGACGACGACAATGCGGCGCATGCTTGGCACGAGAACGACTGCCAGTCGAAACTACAACAAACCTGGTTCGCATTCTTCGGTCAGAGTGGTCATAGGTCTTAGGAACCCGAGAGGGTTACGTCCAACTTTCAATCCGTTTTTAGAGAAAGCTTACCAAAAACAGGAAAACCGTTACCATCAGCTTGAAGGCAAGTCGTTGACAAGCCTTATGCTGAGCCAAGGAACATTCAAGTTAGTTGTTTTAAATTTCCCTTCGCTACCCTCTCTTTCGTCCTCTGTCCCACTGAAAAGTTCAACATTGTCACATCTCCCTCTTCCGCTACACCCTTGTCCGTTTTCAATGATCGCCTGTTTCTATGTCGCACGTACATTGCAAACGTCTTTCATGACCACCCAAGCTCAACGAAACGATTCCGTTGAATAAGGGATAAAAACACAATTCAGGGCATGGAATTGTTACGAGCAACAAATATTGCGACGACTGGGATACAAACAAAAATGAATATTAATTCGTACAAATTTACATAAAAAGTAGTAAAGTCTTGAGTACGGCAACCATGTGAAGTAATGCAAAATCTCTACACACATAATTCTCAAAATCGTAAGAAAATGAGTAGCAATATGTCCTGTGATTTGCCATTTGAGGCTTTGTGTGCATTTAAAATTAATAATTGCAGACTATTTTTGAAAACTATTTTTTGTAAATTAAATAACATTCATATCAATCACTCAATTCACATATAAAAAAGGTATTGTTGTCTATAAATAAGTGTCGAACTCGAACTATTTCAACTTCTTTGTGTTTGCTTTCTGCAAAATGAAACTGAAATAACTGCTCACAACGGATATGCCGCTTCGTTCACAAACGGGCAGTTAGTTTCCTGCCGCAGCCATTGTATCAGGCAAGAGTTGCTTGATTGCGGCTTTGATGCAAGATTGGGTGGGAAAAAAAGCTGGAACGCACTGACTTCACAGGAAGGTGCAGTCAGCCAGCGCAGACATTTTTCGCATGCAGCATGTCATCGGCGAGCATGGTGCACAGACTTCACCAGCTGAGTGATTTATACGCTACTTCCCAATAAACTGAGCCATTTGCTCGTTTCAGACGATGACGAGTCCCGTTCGTGCAATTGCGTATATATCATCAGGGTTCTTTTAAAGGTGTTTTAGGGACCCGATTCAGGGAAAAATTATCATCGGGTGCCTACAGGTCCATACCGGGTACTCAACATTTTATTTAAAAAACTGACGATATTACCATCAAACAAAACTACAAAGTAATAATATAGAGTTTGTCTTAAGTGTTGACAAAAACATCATTCTATACGAAGACTTCAGGGGCTTAGCACACCTCGTCAGCCTATTATGGTCAATCTCATCATTTACAAGCGTGCGACTAAGCCTTGGATTCTTTCATGTTCCAAAATACCAACCTTTTTTTTCTTTTGCAGCAGAGAAAACGATTCCTTGATCTTCGTCCGCAACGGTGACAGTTATTCGAGGTCCTGTTTCCATTTGTTCGACTGTGTAAGGTGGCTCTGCATACGAAAGCACACAAAATACTGGCAACTTTTATGATAGTCCAAGGCACCGAACTCGATACATCGTGGCATCACAAAATACTTAAGGAATAACTTAAACATACAGACTAAAGCAATGATATACAGCGCACACTAAAAACACGCACAAGTTACGAGACAACGTACAAACTGGCAACTCTAACACTGGGAATCGGAGTCGGATTTTTTTGTCCGACTCCGGATGTCCAATTGGATCATTTTTTAAATCATTCTTAAATTGGGAATTCCTGTTGAAATGGTACAGTTTCTTTTGAAGCTTTTGTTGAAACAGATTTCTTGCTGTGCACCACGATTTCCATTGATTTCAACAGTCAAATTTCATTCCGTTTATGTTAAGGAGTAGGAGTCGGAAATTTTTGAAAGGTCGGAGTTGGAGTCGACTCCGCAACCCTGGTTATGACGCAATAAGTGGACAACTACATATACATTTTCGGAGCTCTGCGAGAGCATTTCTTCAAGGTCTTAAACGCAGCATCTACAAAATTTAGAATCACTGTTCTTTATGTTTGAATTAATAATCTGCAAGCAGGACAAACAGAAGTTCATTGCAAATGCGAACAGTTCAATATACACTGCACAAGAAACTAATCCAGAAAGGGAGCAAAACGAACTGAAGCCATGAAAACACCCATAGGTCTCGCTAGCAATCGCAAAATTTCATCAAACCAACCTATGTTTAGCAATCTACTCCGCTGAGATTAAAATAGCTGTTTGCGCCGTAAGTAAGCTGATTCTTACCAACCGGTCTTTAAGCTGCTGTAGGGCAGCTATTTTCGAATTTACTCATGGCGACGCCCGATGACAATGCAACTAGCATCGACAAAGCAAGTACCAAAAAGGTAAGTTCGGACTACTGTAGTGTTTCGGGAACAAGCGAGCACCAGAAGCGGCTGAGGCAGCAAAGCGGGGAAGCGTACAGCTTGAAAATGGCAACAGCTTTTTGAAAAATCTCTGGCGCGTGTGAATGTCACGTAGTTACAGCTTACTCTAATTATTGCAATCTGCACCTATTGCATCACAATAAATTTGAGGCACAAACTCGATTGTGGAATCATTCATCCATTAGGCCCATGATTTTCGCATCATTGACATAGACCAGGGGTCTCCAAACTCTTTTGTCCGAGGGTCAGCACATAAGCTGTTGCACAACAGTCCGAGGGCCGGACATCATACGTAATGTGATTGTTTCGGGATGTTACATTCTACCAAATCAACAAGTTTTTCGTAAATATATTGTGTTTCTGGGACCGGAATCGGAATTTAGAGAAAAAACGGACCCGGAGCAGAAGTGAAATTTTCGGTTCTCGCAGGAGTCGAATATCAACTTTTAGTTTTTCTGATAAGCTTTCTGACAAGTTAGCTTAATATGGCCCTATCTATTCTCTTGGTTACAGTGAACAATCCATGGCAGGCTGGGGCTGCTGAGGATGAGGGAGGTGGCAGACTGGCGGGCTTTCTCCTGGTTGACGCATAACCAATGCTCAACCGCTGTATCACAGAAAGTTTTTGTTTTATTTTGTGGATACGTCAGTGACTAGACGTTCCACATCTGCGCCGTATCTTGTTTTAAGCGGCATTCACAATTTGTTATTTTTAGTGAAATGTACAAGACTACAGACAGCATATGTATCTATAAAATGCACAGCAGTAGTGCAGTTTCAACCAAGCCAGCAGAAATGCAGTTTACTTCAGGCTATTCCTAAACAAGGCAGTATTATCTTGCAAGCTCACAATGCAATAAGGAAAATAATTTAATTGTGTGAATACGGTGGTATGACATTTTTTAATGTGGCCTGCTTTATTTTGGCAGTCTAGTAAGGGAAAACATAATAGTTGTTTCATTGTGCTTGTGCCCGAAGTGCAAAAAGTTAAATGAATATGTTAAACAAAGCTTAATTCAGGTGAGAGCTGAAAAAGTTGATCAAGCTTTGGTTCAGGTGAGAACAAATATGATTCTATTTCTTGGTTTAATGTTTGATGGTGTCTATTTTGCCTCATGAGGCAAAGGGTGTTTTATGACTATTTTGCCTTTAGTCAAACACGAGTGGTAAGTACAATGCACAAAGAGACAGCGGGTTAGGGCTTAGAATTAGGTTTTACAGTCAAGTTTAGAGTTTAGCTTGCAGTTCACGCAATGCCGACAAGTAGCCCCAAACAGCTTGCCAACACTGAAAATATGACAACACTCGCCCACTGGACAGCCGTTACAGACAGCCAACTAAGCAGGTCTTGCGTTCCGAACTTGTAATGTGACCATTTCAACCAATCATGTTCGTCTAAAAACAAAATAGTTGCAGGAGTGCTTTTGCCTCATTAGGCAAAATGGACACCGCTATGAAGTTTTCGGAGTGCAAATTTTCAACGAGGCCCAGAGCAGGAGTCAAAAAAGTGACACCGATCACCACTGCTTCAAACAATTCAAATCTGTTGCAGATTCACAGACATAGCGACCCGAAACTAGCGCTTTGTGTCAGTCGCTGTTAAGTAAAATATAGGTATAGCCATCTTGCGTTCGCCACGTCTCAAGACGAGGTTTCACTCCGGAGAACTTTCGAAGTAACGATGCGAAAAGACCAAGGTTTGCCTGAGTTGCTAAATAATTGCAGCAGAACTGGAATTACGTTGAAAACGTCACTTTATTAAAAATTGTGGGACCAGAACAAACGACCGCAACGTTTTTTTTCCAGAAGGTTTGTTAAACCGCCAAGTAAACACCCAAATTGATTTGCTGAAATAAATCAGCGCTACGAAGCACATGGCGATAAATCACACCATTCGTTGATGGCGTTCAGGCTAAACAGCCAATCACAAAACAGAGTTTACGAGGGCGAAGTATCGATCAACACTCGTTGCTTTCACGAAGGGCAGCTTGTTGCGCCAAGCAGGAACTGTCGATACGAAACTATGGTAAAAGTCTTCAACGAAAAAGATTCCAACGCTCCTTAAGAAAGAGTGGCCGGGTAAACAGAAACGGTGGAAAAGAAATGCGAAATAGCCGTGAATCAAAACAAGTTATCGCATAATATGCTAATGGACTCGCGAGACAACACTATTAGCTACTTTTTGTGTGCATTTTAACATGGAGGCGCACCAGCGAATTATCCAGTCAGCAGGTCTTCGTTCTTTTTCTAGTGCAACGGGTTTCCCCCTATTTTCCCCAAAAAGCAGTTTAAAGCGGATCAATGCTGCGTTTTGCTGCGTGTTTCACCACCGCGCTGTTCAGCTTTGCTTGGCGCTCACTGGGAACGAAAGCCGCTGCCGATATTTCGCAGCAATCTAACAACGAGCACGATCGCAGTACATTTCAACCGGCTTGATTGGCAACTGAAATCGCAAGCTCAGCGCGAAATCTAAAAATACACAAACTCAACACGCAACGAAAGCTGTAAGCTTCTGGAAGCCAAAATTATGCAAGCTTCTATGATTGCTACCCGCGATTTGATTATGAACATGAATGAATTGTATCAGCACGCCAGTATGGAAGTCGAGCGAACTACTGACATGCTAAATGACATGAGTCTATCATGCAACATCTTACCCGACAGCAAATGCATTCGCTCGTCCTCTTCCCTTATATTATTGAAGACTGAACAAAGAATGTCGCAGTGTTTGCAAACGCATCGCGCAACGTCAGCACAGCTGACCAACAAATGCAGGCAAGCACGTATTAACAAAAACTGCGGAAATGAACGAAACAAAAATTCGACAGCGTTTGCTTACGCCGAGCAAGACAAAACAAAATTTACGGAGCGCAGCACGGAAAAGCCAACGTTTAAACGGTATACCTTTGTACGAGGGTGGCTTCGGGCTTGGCTCCGTGTGCATCGAATGCTTAGAGGCACTGCGGTGCTAAAGGACACAACGCATAAGGTAAATGATGACTAGAAACTACGGTATGGGTGTTCAGGGATAATGACAAAGGGAGCCCAATCTTCACTAGAACAACAACGATAAGCCCCAATGTTTGGCAAGATATTGATTACTAAAATGCAGAGCACATTGCAATTACCCACAAGAATTTTATCCACTGCTTTTCGCAAAAATGGCTAATTGTATCAGAGAACTTCGGTTTTAACAAAGAAAAAAATCTCGGTAAGCATGACACTTCCAAGAGCCCCCCCCCCGCCCCACCCAGGTAATGGTATGGTCGTCAGAACCGTGCGAGCAAATTCCAGCCATTCCTTGGCCTGGTGAAAACAAGCTGTAATCGGCCGCCAAGAAATACTCACTGAATCACACCGTAGAACGTGAGGGATGCAACTACTTGTTGTGACGCAATTCGCAAACATTGCCAACAACGCCCAGCATACCTTATGATGGCGGTGCTTGCGATTCATGCTTTTGTGTCTCTGTTTCTGGTGTATCTTGTGACGCATCAAGATTTCGCGCTCTTGCCTCACGCGGCAGCTGTCATCATCGATATAACCTCGACGATGGCGGATGCTTTCCTGTTAGAACAAGACCACGAGACTGACAGCAAGCGGAGAGGAAGTTAATACGGACTCGGGTCGCACATGCACTCGCGCGCATGTCGCCGGCACGAGGTTTTGCATGTACGAATATTCGAGCACAGGAATGTCAATCAACCGTAACGGATTCTTTGGAGGTTTTGGGAGCAGTTCTCGCAGCAAAAGGTTTCCGCCTTATTCCCACAAATGCAACCTTCCCAGGCCAATGACAGCGTAACACGAACAGTTGAATGATCAGGCGCTGCTGCTTGTGTTGTATCCGCCCACGCTTCATAACGGCGTCGTCCAAAGGTGGATGTGTTTGAACCCACAGCATATTTCTTAAACGTAGTCGCAGTCAAGCTGCCAGTTCCGGACGCACGCGCCAGCAGATTAACGCGATGCGTTACAAGTCAGCAGGCAAACGACTAGGGGAACCAAAGGTATGTCGTGACCACTATTCGCACTGCGCAACAGTGTTGCCAGTTCGGCGTTTTTGAAGCCAGATTTCGAAATTCTGGATTTTTAACGCACTTGGCATTTTATGAAAATATAAAAAAGCCAGACAAAATCTGGCTTTTTTCAGTCGGAAAGGCTTGACTCTAACAAAGCACTGTCTGCGCTGCATATTCATTACAAATCTCTTCTGACGAGAGACTATGACCACGCAGGATGCAAAGAATACTGCAAAAATTTTACTGTTGCCCTGAAAATGCTCGATGTATTTAAATAAGAAACAAATGTAAGTCAGTGCAATAACGGGGAAGGAAAACGCTTCTGAAGATTGGAATTGTGTTACATCGATGGTTCTGACGAGTTTTAATATCTATTTCGCGTTTGGTTATGCATGTTTTGTATATGTATGCTTTATGACCGCTATCTGTTTTTTTTTAGATTAGGTCTGGCTTTTTTTGGTGAAGACAGGTTGACAACCCTGGAACTGTTGGCGCAAAGCGAGAGCACTGTCCCTGAAACTGCGTGCGGTGCTTTAACGATGAAAAATGTGCAACAGATCGGACTCCGCGAAAAGCAAACAAACGCAAAAGGAGACAAAAAAGTGAACTGAATTGAAGACTTAACACGCGCCTATCAAGCGTGTTACCGCTGACCAAAAAAACACGTTCTCGTTTGATTTATACCTAGCGGCGATGAAGCATAATGAGCATACTGCAAAGTCACTTACGATACTGCAACGGTGTGTTTGTTCTCAACACTGCGTAGGCGAGCATTAAGCCTTAATCCAAAATTCGATGTATCTGCCCCAGGCATAAAATTTAGTTAGAGTAGCTCCAACGACATACGAACCAGCATACTTTCTTACCCTTCTGCGAGGCTGATACATGCTTCTCTCGAGCAAGTGATGGACGTCGGTATCTTCCAGCGTGCGATCGCTTTCCTTCGCGTTGTTGTGCACCGCAAATGCGTGCATGTCGATCACAGCGTCCGTCGGACCTTGGTCGCGACTGCAAGACACACCGAGCACGGTTAACGAGCATTTTACTACACGGCAAACAAGACTGTCAACAAAATTTCGGTTGAATGACGGTGCATTCTCGACATTGAGAAGTGTTAACTTTCCATTAAAATGCGGCGTGAATACCTAACTGGGCAACGATTGATGAGTGGCAAAACTGGGCAATGGGCTCTCTCTCTCTTCGTGGCAGTAAGGAGAGGAAAATTTTTGATGTGTTTTTACGTTGGCTGTAAGTCCGTGTACCCACGCCAGTACTTTGAAATGAAAGACCAAGGGCATATGGCACGACCAGTGCTTTTCAGCTGATTTGGCACCATTTAGTGCACCCAAGTAAAGACTTATTTTAAAATCGACACAGCATGTTAAGCACTCAGCTGATTGAAGCAAATATTGTAGTCACACCAACTCTGTGCATTAATGCTTTATTGATGGTTTGAAGTTCAGTACTTTGTTCAGTAGCATAATTGAAGTTCAGTAGCGTAAGTTTACAAAAGCACAGTGATCTTATTTCCGTTGCCACCGATTCGCCCCTTGTGCAAATAGCAACAGACCGCCAAAGGCGAAAGGCGTGTCATGTCTTCCCAGCAAATTCACAACGCTCTCCGTGATTCAGTCGTTTGCCAACAAAAAATGACTCGTCATTTCTGTACACCTGAGCATGTTTACTCTCTGGCACCAAAATTAGGAGCCAACTAAGCTGCAGAAAGGAGCTCTAAAACTCAACGTAGTGTGCGATGCACGCGGGTTGACATTACCGTGTTCGTACTCGACAGAAATAGCACAGCAAACAACTCACACAACTGCATTGAATGAAGCGTGCGAGAAAGACCGTGTGAGCGGCAACAGAAAACTTCCATAAGTTGCGTTGTGCCTTATTTCTCCGGAGCTGGCACCTTAAAAACAAAATAAATTGCTTGTCTGGATCAAGGTATGCACGGGCTTCGTATTGCTATTGCGCAAACAAGAGATGACACTTTTACGCGTTAAAAATAGCATTAAAGGAGCAAACTCGCTTTCGCGTGAAGGCAATTCAAGTGTTTCTACAGTCAATAATTTGAACATCGTAGAAGAGACCTCACAACCACCAAAATGCGACTGCACATCAGGTTTAATTACCATACTGTGCAAATTGCAGCACGGTTGGAAAAAAACGTAACTTTACAGCGTTTCAACAGAACAGCCTAATTTAAAAAACTAATTTCCAGAAGCATATAACCATTAGACTTAAATGCCTTCTTGCAAACAATGTTAAGGAAAACAGAAGAAACCGTTTACCAAAAGTAAACAAAGATCACTTTGTCTAAACCAGTGGTTCTCAAAGTGGTCGATATCGACCCCCAGGGGTCAACTGGACCATCCAAAGAGTCGATAAATACTCACAGGGTCGAATGGGGGTCACTGAATGGCCAGGGGGTCAACGAATAACTGCTGGGGTCTACATGAGCATGAAGCCTCCAATTCAAAACTGTTGTTAATCGAGCAAAATTATTGTCAATTTTATCATGCATTTCAATTCAAAGGTACTCAAATTTAATTTGCACATACTTTCTTTGTATTAATAACTGTTGAGCTAGAACACGGGGTCTACAGAAAATGGTATACTTTAATTAGGGGTCAATGTGCAGAAAAGTTTGAGAACCACTGGTCTAAACGCGGAGTAAAAGTAAGCGTTTCAGACTGTTAGTAATAAAATTCATAATTCATCAAAAGCCTGCATTTTTTACAAAATGTAAATTTGAGTATGCAACTTTACTTTATCACTTGTGCCAATCTTACTTGCTGGGAGAAGTATACAGCATATTCTCTTCAACTCAAGAAAAGGGAAGGCTGGTCGTTTATTTTAAGTTATTAACAGGCATAAAACTTTGTGTTAACAGAAGCATGTAAATCCAGTGCTTTTTGAATTGCCATTGCGCCTGCAGACTGCCGAATTTGCCCAACAAGATTTTTTCCATGGTTATACAAAAAGCCCAAGGTGACTTCCAATGATTTATCCAATGCATTTGAATAAGGGTTGTTTCTACGATTGTGCAAAGTGCGCAGTTTACAAACAGAAGCAGCATCTAAGCAGCTGAGGTGGAACGCACATTCCATGCTGGCGAAATGTACACCCACCAGTAACAAGTCGCAACGGACATGCCTGTTCGCATCGCACTGTGGAAACGCTTGCTCAACGCGACAGAATGATTTACAGTTTACACGCGGGCGCGCTTCCTGAACACACACGACAACCTTGACAAAAGTTCACTGACCGGAACGCCGCTTGATCGTGCTGAATCAACAGCAGTCGACAAATCACAAAGCCGGCGAGGCAAAACACGCCTGCAGTCACACGATTTTTACTGATGGGGTTGACAAGCCTGGCGCGTTAAACAGACTTCTGCTCATGTTGCAAGTCAATTCGTCTGGCGCACAATCTCCATTACCAATGATGCTAAAAGCAGGTTAGCTTCATGTACTAAAAAATGCGGACGGAGGACAATGCCAATCTGCACACTGACATACATACAGATGAGTTTAAAGAACGAACAGTCATCACTGTAGAGACAAAGCAACTTCTGATATTAAGCTTAAGAAGCAAGATTTAATGTTACCAAAAATTCAGAGACAAAACGACCGGAAAGGCAGATTTTTGCTTGGTACTGATAAATGTACGTGGAAACGGTTATTTTGATAGCTGGTTGACGTTTCACGGTATGCGAGAATCATGCGTAACAGCCGTATTTGTAGCTGGCAAGCGAAGCAAGAAGTTGACAGGAATAGCTTGTTTGCCGCACAATCACATCAGGTCAGTACCCTCCGAGAAACAGCAATTCACAAGGCAAGCTCCATGCAGTTGAAGGCGTAATGCTACTTTTTCTGTCCTTAGGCAGCGAAGGGTGTTAAAATAGCTACCGTTATAAACGCAAAAAAATGCTGCTCAGCGTGTCCACTACGCCCGTTACACAGGCTGTAAGTGTAACCATAGAGATCGACAGCAATATCGTGCGGTTTCAAGTCTCACGAAAGGTGACAGATCGGCACGCATCTGAATCCACACAAAGTCAATTCGATTATGTTGACGTGCTCTACATGAGTGTGGAAAGCTGGCTTCATTGATTTCAAAGCTGTGTTATTCCGAAACTTTAAGTGTGAGCAACAACAGATTCATCCCAAGGGATGGAAACATCTCAAATCAATCGCACATTTTGAAATCGCTCAAAGAGGTTTCTTAAAGGTAAGAACGCAAGCTACCCTCCGTAGCAAGGTGCTTTAATTAAAGGTAACTTGAACACTATTACGTACTTCGCTCCAGTTCTTCCACAGCCTCCACAGCTTCCCGCTTGGTGAGACGATGGAAAGTTTCAAGAATCTCAAGGTCGCGACACTTGTATGGCTCTCGTATAAACCACTTGGATAAGTAATTGGAATTGAACGTTTGAAGTCTAAAGTCAACAGCAACAGCCATGGAAATATTACATCAAAATACACGCACTCGGTGGAACTGAAATGTGAAGACAAGAGAAGCACAGTACATGAGGCATGGTCTTGCCACAACGCTGAAAGCGTAACAAAACTCAGTCTTCATCTTAATGTAGATATGTATTGGCAGCTCAATAAGCGAGCAGCAGACTTTCACGTACGGACTCAACAAAGCATAGCATATAGTTGTGATCGGTCTGTCCCAAGGTCATTTGAGCGTATTTTCAACAGTTACAAATATTTCTAAAGCACTGTCAGAAGAACGTTCTGTGGCCAGGAACTGTATATGCAAAAGTGGCCATGGTGGTGATAAAGTGGTCTAACGCAAATTTTTCTGATCATGAAACGAATCAGCATCGATTTTGAAAATTAGAGAGAACGGTTGTTGCCAAAACTTTGACTTCTACTCATGATATCGATTCTTCGAATGACATCAGTAGCAAACTATCTGTAATTGATGTGATGATTGTGCCACGGTCATTTATTTCTCCAGAGCGTATTATTTCAATGTCCCGGTATCTGAGGTAAACCCTATCTAGTCACCACAGGATTGCACTTGAAGGCGCCAACAAAATAATCTTTCAAAAAAGTTTGGGGAATTTCTTGCAAAGCAAACCATCGCCAGAGAGCAGAGAAAAACGTCCGAACAGAAATGACACGTCTGTTTCGTCAACCCCAGACCATCGGTTCCGCTACCACTTCATAAAAAAGGCAAGCAATTCAGTTTCTAAATCTTTTAGTCTGTCTGAGACGCTAGTTGGGCAATTTGCAGAAATACGAACTTTCCTTTTTCCTTTCCCCACAAAAAACTGATATTACTGAGGATGATAAAATACATGTTAAAAAAAGTTAAAACGTTATGTGACAAACAACATTATTACGCAGTCATCAGAACGTTTTTATCCAGTTAAATCGTGAACATGGAAACACACGGATGTGGATCTCATCACAACTGTTACAGTGTTGCAAAACGTATCTCTCGGCCGCATACCTTTGCATCCAGTAATGATAGCCGTGGTGCCCAATTATATCTTCAATGCCGGTCATGACATGCTCGACTAGCTGCAAGAGAAGAAGCAATCACCGACAAATCGTAACAAAATGTCGTTTGTATGAACTCCGCAGCAAAAACGGGGAGTGGAGGGGGATGGCGAAGAATCGGTATAAGGTGTATGGAAGGAAAGCATAATAGCAAAGATTAACGGCTACAACTAAAGTTCTGCAACGTACTGTACAATCAACTTTTCCGTCAACGAATCGAAACATTGACAACGCCGTGGTGACAAACGCAACTCCGATAGAAAGCAAACTACCTGTCATTCAACGTTTGTTGGTCGCTGAACGTCAAGACATATTAGGTACTGACTCATCACCGTCACCGCAGGAGTGATCGGCAATGTACTTAACTTCGATTTTAAGCGGTGTCACGAGACCAACGCTCAAGTTTGAACATGGTGAAGAGCCACGTTTGCGCGACTGAACGCGAGGCCATACGGTTACAAATATACAAGTATCGTGGAGTATCCATGGTTTTGCCAAAAGAGCGACTGATGATCGGATCGGTAGGAACGGCAATAAGCTATCACATCGCATTTGCTGCGAAGCACGGCGAAGTGCTGAATACATGGAACGGTCTGTGCAATCAATGCATTCCGATGTGCAATCATCGCATGAGCGTACCGGGCCAATGCAATTCAACTCGCACGGTAAAAGTTTGCGTTACATGGGTTTTGCCTGACACTAACGCTAAGGTGACTTGAACCGATTGCCGTATTACATTTTTTTCAGTACGTGAACGTAACTGCGTTTGTCTCTAGCAGGAAATTAAAACTTTCACAAAAACATCGTAACAACAACAGTCGTTGCAAGCGCATGTATGGCTGTGTCGCAAGCTTTGACTCGGAGGTCACGAACTCGGACTTGACTTTACAGATGCCTTTCAGCTAGCATGACAAAAAAACTGCGTTTCGGATTTAACTTTTTATATATTGGACACGCTCCGCTGCACCAACATATCTGTTCCGCCTCACGGAACTCCGGCAACGCAAGAATCTAGCAACTTTGAACATAAAGGATTGTGACAATGCGCGTCGAAATTCGCAAACAAGACCAGAGCAGTTACTCGTCGTTGTTCAGGTTTACGGGACAATAAGCAGTGGGATGTTGCTACGACGAAGGTTGGCTTCTAACTGCTTCCAAAGCTTGGGCCAAAAAATTTCAGGATTAAAAATTATTTTGCAACTTAAAATCGCTGACCCAAATGTTGGAACAGATGTCAGCACACGACCCCAAGCAACCAAACGAGATTAGCTGCATGAAAATTAATCGTGTAGAGTAGACCTTTGCAAATTTTTCAATTCTAACTATAAATATTCTTGCAATGCACACTTAATCTACAGTGTTGGAACACTCACGCGGAAGTTGACGTCCTCAAACATAGTTTTGCGATGATGATCAGCTGTTTTGACGTTTAAGAACTCGACGATCGGACGAATAGTGGAACCCTAAGCAAATAAATGGTGACGTATGCAGTTGTTGTTTTCACAAACTTGTCTATGTTTTCCTGGTGAGAAAAGGGCTTCAACGTGATGAAGCAAGCAGACTGCAGCAAAAGCACATTACGCACTAAGTCACCACAAACAAATTGTTTACTTTAAATGCTGACAAAACGGAAACAAGCTCAATTAGATGCTTACTTGCTGTTTAGATATTAACACCAGCAAACGTTCAGCTAACTTCTCCAGCTTAATGCACTGCTCCGTAATGCCACGCTGACGAAACAAAACCGGCAAAAAACAAACTCACCCACTATGAGATTTAAAAGTTTTAAGCCAAACAACGATATAACCTGTTTTAAGATCTACATGTAGTATATGCTTGAAACTTCGATGACTAACGGTTGCGGGCTTATTTATCAAATGACCAAAAATGCACTGACTCAACAACGTCGCTTCACAAAATACCCGAAACTAGTCTGTCACGAGCGCAGAATGGGTTCGAAAATTTCTGTTACATGTCCAAGGCTTTGATCCAAGCCGTGAGTAATCCTACAATGAATCCAAAACGTGTGTTGTTTCATCAATGCAAGTGGTAAGTGCTCACCAAAAACGCAACAGTTGTGAAAACTGAACCCAGTCCAAACGAATGCGTTACAAGGCTTGGCAGTGGCACTGAATTTAGCACCAATAGCCAAGCAAAAAACTCTGTATTAACAGTAATCCCACGAATTGCGCTTACTTGAATGAAGGAGGTGAAAAGAATCGCAACGATGCAGGCGCAGATCATGGTTTTGATGGGGGGTACGAGCTCGGCCGACGTCAAAGACACAAGGGAAAACGCTATGGCGCCGCGCAGACCACCGTACGCCATCACGAACTGGTCCACCTTGCTGATCTTGTCCAGCCGGACGTAATTCACCATGGCGGTCAAGACAAGCACGCCTTTGCAACGAAAGAAATAGCGAAAGTTTAATGCTGCATACAAAACTGATAGCAGGCGAGGACCTTTTCAAGTGTTTAATAACATGCAGCACATACGAAAAAGCGTAACAAGCGCAATATCCTATGATGGTTTTCGTTCACTCACAGCCGAAATCATTAGAGCGAATCACTACCCACGTATCGTCTTGCTTGGACTCAATATTTCTTAAAAACAATTCCTGTTAAGCGGCTATGAAAACATTTCGATAATGTTATCCATAAACGATCTAACTTTTTTTCAGTTTCGGTTGACAGAACTTTTTCAACAATGTACGCGATGTTGCTGCGACAGATTGACTTCTTTACTGAACGTACAGTCACGCGGAAAAGAAAAAGTCACACCAAAGTGCGTGCACCATTTTCTCATTTAGGAGGATTCTTTCCTTTACAATATCGCATGCAGCTTAAAATAAAAAACAGCGTCAGCAGATTTGACTTGAGGACGGTAACAAGCATTAAAAAGAACTACAACTACAAGTAATGTCTGACTGATCTTTTGAAACATGTGCAAGGTGAGTCACTAGCTAAACTGAAATGAATTAACTCAGAATGTAAACGAGCGACTTCGTACCTATAGCTCTATACAGAGTAATGAACAGTAGAGTCCAAAGCACGAAGCCAGTATTCCAGTATTGCCAAAAGTCACTAACTGCCGCTATGCCAAGGAGCATAAAGATGATGGTTTCAGCAATGTTAGCAAGCATTTTCATTCCATACTTCACAGTAGTGTGCGATTTCGACGATATATTGTGTTCGACGTAGCCACTCATCGTGAACGCGGCAAACACGATTCTGCACGAAAAGCAGGTGCTAGAACGTGGAAGCTAATAAGCACAGCTTCACTACATAGCCCTCAGTTCCTTCAGTGTGGTTTATAGTTTACAGTCCAAGCGTGTCACCGGGAGCAGTTTTTCAAACTATGATATTTCTAAAGATTTTGATAACTTAAGCCAGTTTTTATTGCCTATCACGAAATACGTGCTAACAATTCGCATGCCATTAATTTTGTTTGTTTTTTGATGCCGGTTCTTTCCGCCAGTCAACACAAACTGCTAAAACCAGAATGTTCATTAGGATTGCTTAATTACTTACGCAATAATTCCAGAGAGGTGAAAAACTTCTGCGGACAGGTACGCAAGGTAACAGACTACGAAGACGAAGGTGGGTTCAATAATTCGATTGTTCACGGTATATTTCGTGAGGAAGGAGCCGAAGTATCCAAAAATAATTCCTATGAAAAGACCGCCAAATGCTACGACAAAGAATGACGCGATTGCAGCGACAATGTCAATTCCAATAATATTGCTTTCGCCGATATGGATGTATCCCTCGAACATTTTGAATAACACCTGTGAAAAACCCAAATTGAACCCCACGGAACCAGTTGAACAATCGCGGTTTTGAAGCTACTTTTTTCAATCTACAACGAATCGATCGCTTTTGAAATATTAACTTTTTTACAGTTTATTATTATCAAATTCAAACACGATGCAAAAACTGCACAAAACAACGTTTAGCATTGTTACAAAAACGCCAACTCTTCTGTTGCACGGTAAGAGCTGAAACTAGTTTTAAAGGCCGTTGAAGCGTTAGTCCCTTTGCACGAACCTGGCAGTAAATTTTGAAGTAACGGAAAACAAACGCAGATCTTTACATGACAACCAATAACTGATTGCCTTTTCCATTGCTTTTCTCGGAAGAATTGATGTACAAAGCAAGTTTTTCGCAATGATGCGGAGCACTTGTACCGTGCTTACACCTCCTCACTTACTTGACAAGTAGGAAAAAAGTTGCATATCAAACACACTGTTTATTTGGTTTTGTTACCATTCTACAAGCTACCACAGTTGAAAGTTTTACGTATTACCACACGGTGATCTCACGAAATGCGATAAAATATATATTACCCTGGCGGCTTTAAAAGGCGTTGAAATAGCAGTCGTGAAGGTCACACAGCCATTATACTTATAACGAGTTCCAGCCGGAATCGATCAGTTTCGCAACCTGCAATCTTTAATTTAAGCAATGTAACCCGGACTTCATCTCAGCAGCGGACAAGCTTTTGCTATTCGTTACAGGTATAACATAACTGAAGTTCACCAGAAATATTTCAGAAAAAACACAGCAAGGCTGTATACTCAGCGCTGCATTGCGACCGCTTATAGTCTTATACGGACACGACACGGGTTCGATAAAGGTCAGTGGCATTGTTTCGCAAGCACCGGATACAATTGCTTGAATTAACAAAAATTACGCGGTAAAACCATAGTACAGTAGTCATGGAGAAATAGAAGAGTAATAAGCAGAAGTCAACCATTTGGTTTGATATATTTTTGAATCACGTCCAATCAAAATCACGCGTTGACCGCGAACAGCCGCTTACGCAACGTAAAAACCACAACGTGAAATTTAAGCTTGAATGGTCTAGCAAGGTTACTCAAATGGCGGACCGCGGTCCGAATCCGGACCTTTGGATGGCGACGGTCGGACCTCGTCAGCCTCTCAAAGGTGCATTATATACCCAGAAGTTTTTATCCCAAAATTTTGCGCTTTTGGCCGTACTGCTAAAGCATTTACTCCTCATCAACTGTGCGATTGTCAATCAAGCTTTTGTTCAGCTAAATTGCAGTGCACACCTGAGTTGGGCAAGCTACGATTTTTTGGTTCAAAGTAATTGTTTCGTCATAATTGTTCAACAATAGCTCGTCACTGCAATGTCTATCCTGGTGAAAATAGTGGATTCAAGGCTAGAATATAGCAACGAAACCTTTTCATTCCAAAAACAATACAATTATACAAATTTATTTGTGCACAGCTATAAAAGATACTTGAGTAAGGGAAGAGTTTTGCAGAGATTTTGGTCCTTTAGGAAATAATTTTTTTTGCGGGATGTCAACAAAATGTGAAGAAAAGCCAAGGCATTTTCAACTTCTTTGGGAAATGATAAAGAAAGGGAAACTGTTGAATTTTTGGCTGACATAGTGTAACACCTCAACGACTTGAATGTAAAACTTCGAGAAAAACATAGCCTACTGGGCTACTCTTGATTTGATCACTACTACTTGCCCTTTCCAGAAAAAGTTTAATATCTTCAAACAAGTCATTCAAAACGAACTTAGTCATTTTCCGTGGTATTTGGGGAAAATAAAAGCAAGAAGATTCCTGACATATTCGACTTATTGAAAAGCTGATTACCAACACTGACGAATAGTTTGGCGACTTTCTTTTCGAAAACAGTTGCTGCTCTTTCCTTAAAACCCTTTTTAGTGACAGACATTACCCAATTCTCAACTGAAGCAAAAAGACACACATGCACATGTGTGCACCGAAGATGAAGCGGAAATTTTTTGGTTCCGGAGCTCTGCTGGGCATCTTCGCTTATATTTGTAGGCAACGATCCATCATTCACTGATAAAGTGGCGGAGCGGAGTTCCGGCAGTTTGACACCAATGGTGTGGACGCAGCCAAAACTCAACTGGAATTAATTGAATTCCAATAGAATGTAGCAGTGAAAGAAATATTTTTGATGGCACACCTGAGAACTTCTTGTCAAAGGAAGGTATCTCCAAATTTTTTTCCACTCCTCGCAAATAGTTTGTGGAAATTCTTACGGTGTTTGGGTCTACGTGCTGCTGCTGGAGGAGCGAATTGTCCCCTCCTGCCAGCTATAGTAAATGTAAAACTCGGACCCCCACTTAGCTTATACTTCAGTTCGGAGTATTTGTTGGTGATTTTGGGTTTTAGTATAGCCATCCACATCCGGATTCACCGTCATTTCTCAGGGTTTTTCTGAGGGTTACTAGCAACTCCCTACAGTGGGCAGTGGACCTTTTTCAGTTACGTTTTCCCTCCTGGCCTAAACATCTAGTTACGCCACTGACTGCGGACAGTCCGCACTGTCAAAAAAGAAGCTCACAAAGAACAAGTATGGCATCTGTATTACGAATAAAACCTTGACCATTACATTCTACTAACTGTCACTACCTTGGAACAAAAATCAAGTAACTGCGAAGAAGCACAAAATGCCATTGCTCCCACCAGCAGAACAATAAATAACGCTGACAGCGTTTGTTAATATCTGTATCCGATTACCGGAATTTGTATATCTATATACAGTATAATCGTATTAAATTCTCATATTACGTTTTTTGTTAGAAAAATCCAAGACATGTCACATTTGCATGATTTTATGGGAGTGACTGGACCTCGAAAAATTTTGACATTTGTAACTGGACCTTTTCTTAAAATAATTGAGTAGCCCTGTTACGGTGTAGACTCTACACTGTAATCATGCAACAACATTTGATTGAACGAAACATTTAAGCAAAACTTATGTTTCGACCGCAACTACCCACCAGCAAATTCTTTTCGTTTTCGAAGTAAAAACTTGGGATGCACAGCCATGTTCCTTTTAGCATTTATCAGTCTGCGAGTGAGCAGAAATATCTGAGATCTAGATTTCTTTCGGTCATAATGTCCGAAAATATGGACTAATGAGTACTGTGATGGCAAGTTTTAGTATTGTGAGTCAAATGACCGACGTGTCTCAGCGAAAGAAAAACAGTATGAGATTGCTGTTGACCGTTACGTATATCGAGTCCTCTAAGGATTGCTGCCCCCGCGACCCTCCACAGAGGAAAAGCAGATATGAAATTTATTAATAGATGAGAGTACGAAAAACAGCCTGTGTGCACATCTAGACGTTTCAGCATATTGCGCTTTAATTGAACTACACGGGCGAAGTCGGACTAAATGGTTACGTGCCATTAAGAAGCAAACGGTCGAGATGCAGTGGGCATGTGCAGCAGCGCTGCTACGAGGGTGCCCTATCGCAAGGTCAACTCAGACATATTTGAAATTAATTCAAAGAATGAGGACAAGCTAATGACTTTAACACGGAAATCAATCCAACACAAATTGCATTGACAATCCGCAAATTACAAATCTACACACCTATGGTAACCAAAGTGGCAAAACGAAAGTATTCGCACATACAGAATTAATGTTTCATTTGCAGTCTAACCTACGATGATTCTATTTGAATAACAAGAATAGGCCTTATTTGAGATTAGTAAGGTGATTCCCCGAGCATTTTCACATCCCTACAGAAAAAATAACAGAGCCCCTTTACATGTCCCGTAAACGCCTGAAATGCAGCTTCATTTTATAATAGCTCGCACCATTCGCAAACCCCAAGTCAATCCACAGGTTAATCGAGGCTTACCACAGCCACACCATCATTGAGCAGAGATTCTCCAAAGACACAGATGTACAGCACGGTGTTTACATGTATTTCTTCAAACACAGAAATGACAGCCACAGGATCAACAGCAGAGATAATGCTTCCGAACAACAAGCAATGCAGAATAGTCAGAGATCCATAATTATCAATGCCTGGAAAGTGTTCGGTTCAATAAATTATAAAAGTTCACCAGCAGCTATGAAAATTTCATGCGCATCGTTGAAGACATTGCTCCAATGCAAAATGCCGAAAACAATTCCCAGTGCTGTAACAAAATCTGTCGAAAGTGACGCACACTGTGATATTAAGCAGCAGATAAAGTAAGGTGTTTTTTCAACAAAATTAGTCAGGTAAGTGGGTAAAACACTTTCGTAAAAAACATGCACACTACAGCCATGGGCGTCGGAAGAATTTTTTCCATGGGGGCACTAGGGGATTTTTCCAAGTTTTTACAGGGGGTGCCAAAAGTGGTGAAATTTGTTTTTTCCCACCTAAAACTAAGAAAACTACCTTTTTTGCAAAAAAAATTCAAAATCCAGGGGGCAAGGCTCCCCCTTCCGACACCTATGACTACAGCTGCATCGAGTGAACTATAGCAAACAGAAAAATATAACTAACAGTACTTAAGGATTACAGACAAACTGTAGAAAATCTATTTTGAAAAAAGATAAAGAAGCTTACAAAATATAACTGCTGTAAATAGAGATTCTGCGCATAAAATCCATGAATAAATTCCATGTTCGCATAATCGCGCAACAACAACATACCTGGCATTAGACCTCCACGATAAACACCGTACAGAGAAGCTCCAATAGCCATTGCGTTAAACACAGTTCCAATTATGGCATACGTAAGGATTGTGCCGATATTAGCAAAAAAGGGCTCTTTGGGCATAAAATACCCAGCTTCCATGACAATCGGGGGGAGGATGAATAGGAAAAAGGTGTCAGGATTAAACAAAAGTTGCTCAATCCGGCTCAGCGGATCGATCGCATACGCAATGCCACCGACGATCAAACCCATGCAGATGAGAAGGCAACTTTCTGGTATGCGAGAGACAACTTTATGCAGTACAGGTAGATGAAATCCTGAAACCACAAAAACTTGGTTTTAATGACTAACGGACGTAACCAAATAAACAAGTAGCGATACCTCTGCAATTGGACAAAGATTTGAGAAGAATTCTATAACCTGTTAAATTTTGCGCGCATCGTAAATTAAAAAGGCAAATCACACTGCAGATGGTGGAGTATATTTTTTTAACTCGCCTAAAGATCGACTGCCACAAGGCATATGTAATTGCAACACATTAAAAAAAATTAAGTTTGCACAAACACATAAAACGATTACTGTTAAAATACTGTTATTTACAGAAGACGCACCTCCTGGAAAGTGATATGCAAGAACCGGTGAAATAGTAACTCACCAAGTTTAGCCAACCCAGCAAAAATAATCCAAACCGATATGATGAAGGGATTCGCCACTCTGTCCCAATTTACAGTTGCAACCTTGTATCGACCTTTACAGAGTAAAACACACATCGGTGAAGTTTTACCTGATTCAAGCAAGAAGACAGTCATCAAATGGTACAGAACCAAATATCATATTGTCAGTTAGCGATCTAGACTCGCTGTTGGGAGGGCTGTCAGAAAAGTGGCAGGAAAACATTCAGAGAAAACAAAGTGAAGAGCAAACAGTAATCCGTAATTAGGGGCGGCATTTTGGAAAAGCGACGCTGTAGTTATTTGATTAAGAATTGCACCAAACTGCCTCCCTGGATGCACTACTGATTGGTACATTATTTGCAAAAATTAAAAATTTTGAGCATTCTTACACTAAAAGAAAACAAATACAGTATGTGAAGTCTGCAGACGTGATTTCCACAGATCAGTTTGAGGTCACACAACAAGTAGTAGTAATATCAGCACCCTGTGATGCACTGCCATGATTAAGATCGATTTTGTAAGAGTAGTCCGACTATCGCACCTCATGCAGAAACATTACAAACTTTTAAACTATAACCCTGCCAAGTAGAGCTCGACCGGTAAGTCTATTTTGAGCGGTTAACGACGTTTTTCATTTTTCATTGACGATAAACCATGCCGATATTTTTGCATTACTCAAACCACAGCTGAAAGACATTACAGTGCATTTTTCCCTTCAATATGTAGGCCACATAAACAAAAAAAATATTTACAGAAGTTACAAACGAAAGATCAGGTTGTCATTGTAATATGTTAGGAACATGTAACAAATAGGCAGCGTCTATTTCGCTTGAGGCAATAGCACTGGAGCTATTTTGCCTTTAGCTGAACACGATTGGTTGAAGTGGTCACAAAAAGAAGTTCAGAACGCATGTCTTGCTTAGCTGACTGTGACGTCTGTAATGACTTCAGTCTGATGGACAAGTGTTGTCATTGTTTCAGTGCTGGCACGTTGTTAGCAGCTTCTTGTCTGCGTTGTGTGGATTGTAGGCTAAAACCTAGCCGTAAACCCGAACCCACAAACCGAAACCCTTGTCTTTTTGTGTACAATACTTGTCACATGACCACTTCATACAATCGTGTTCGACCAAACCAGGGGTGGGGAACCTATTTACTATCACGGGCGGCGTGAATTGTGCATTATCGCTGGCGAGCCGCAACATCAATTAATTTTATCATAAAATTCTACTTTTATCTAACTATGAAGAAAAGTGACTTCTCCTGACTTACTATCTAAGTACCTGCTTATCATGGAGTTTTGTTTTGACGCGATTTTGTATGGGAAGCGAAAATTCTGATGCGGGACATGTCAAATGTTCACGCGGGCGGCAGGTTCACCACCCCTGGACTAAAGGCAAAACAGACACTACCTTACAAATACACAATAAAAGATACAAATGTCATAAGCATGAGAGCAAAGAGTAATTATGAAGATGACATTGCATAAATGTCATTAAATAAATGACATAAAATGACGATGACCTAATATACAATCAACAGTTATGGAATCCACCCAAAAATGTAGTCCAACCGGTTGAACATGAAACAGAGATGCAGCACGTCAGTTGACAATATTTGAGCAACAAATTACTGCAGGTACTCGAAGGAGAAAAAGAGAACGGTTTTGTTATTAATAGAGGTATTATTTTGAGTACTTCCCAAAGAATTTTTTATAAAACTGCCTCAGCAGTATCATAGAGTAGTGACTGTCACACACAACGCTACATTACAATGCATATTAAACCAGCTCAAAAGATGTTTCCATGTACTATTACGGGATGTTTTCATCCGTCGTGGCTACTGCAGCCCTTAGCAATTTCTGGGATTCACAACACAGTAGTCTAACTCTAAATCAAGCGTGCAAGCGGATCCAAAAAGGCAAACAAGTGTTGCTGAGAAGTACTCCCTTGTGTAAGCCTATGTCTACGCTCAGATCACACGAGTGGGTAAACAACAATGCGCGACCCATTACAACCTGAAATCATCTTCACCGTGGTGAAAACCCGTACAACATGCAGCATCGAATTCTACGCAAACCTGGGTCTATGAAAAGCCAACCACCACAGTACGTACCCTGATCAGGGTGCGCCAGATACTTGACAAAGAATATGGCAAGTGTTTGTGACAAATTTTCGGCAAAAAAATTTGTACAATGGCATTGTTATTGAGATATCGATTTCTTGATACTTATTGTTTTTTTACGATTCATATTTTTTCCACACATTTCAATTTTTACTTTTTGACAATTGAACCGAAGTTCCACTGTAAAGCACAGTACCAGCAACCAGGGTTGCGGAGTCAGAGGTAAACCATCCGACCTTTCCATAATTTCCGACGCCGACTCCGGCCTTTCAAAAATTTCCGACTCCGACTCCTTAACGTAAAGGGAATGAAATTTGGCTGTTAAAATCTATGGAAATCGTGGTGCACAGCAAGAAAGCTGCTTTAACAAAAGTTTCGCAAGAAACTGTACCATTTCAACAGGAATTCCCAATTTAAGAATGATTTAGAAAATGATCCAATTGGACATCCGGAGTCGGACAAAAAAATCCAACTCCGGCTTCGCAACCCTGTCAGTAACTATCGTTCGCGGAAATTGGAGGGTGATCAGAATGATACTTCACAACGATTAATGTTGAGCTGTATCTTCTCTCTGAAGTTTGGATATTCATTTGATAAATAATTTAAAATGGATTGTTTTTTTAATACTGATAATTGGCATTTCAAAAAATGGCAAAATTTTGGTATAAAAAATATTTCGAATAAAAGTTGGCAAAGTTTTTGGAAAATAGTGATTTTTGGCAATATTTACCAACATCTGACTAGCAACTCTCACCCTGATTTGTTCGCAGACAGTCACCTGCTTACCCGCGCAAAAACCTGCTAGTGAATGTTACGTCATAGAGTGGTTTGTCTGGATGACTGCGTAGCGGCCTTGATTATTACGAAATACATGATGTTGTTGGAGGGTCGCGGACCTTTAGGAACAGGACAGAAAATTTACGCAAATCAATCAGAGATGAAGTAGCAACTCGGGTTTTCGAAGACTCCAGGCAAAGCTTTAGTGCAGCGGCTTTTATGAGCAAATATTTCCAATATATATCGGTGCAATTTTGTCGATATGATACATCGGCAACATCACCATATAGGCCGAGATATACGGACAATGCCGATGCATCGGTTGAGCTCTACTGTCAAGCACTGCAAACAAACTATTTTGAACTAAAACACAAATTTCTAGGGCACATAATTTACAAAACATCACAAAAAATTTAGAATGTACTTTATTAACAAGCAATAAGAATTTGGCTACCACTACCAGAAATTGCATGAGCACAAATACTTAAACCAAAAAATCACAAATTACTTGAATGTGCACTGTGATGAGTCCCATGACTCGTGTTATCATGGTGTGAAGCATTATGTAATTGACCTGAAGAAAAGAAAAATGGATGATATATAACAAAAACAACAACATGCAGCAGCATTGATTTAAAGAAATTCTAATGTGATTGCTTAACATTCTACAGATAAACAAAATCAATTTTGCAGCAAGTTGGTAGCCAAACCTTAAGATTTACATAAACCAGTGATTTTCAACCAGTGTTCCGCGGAAAACTAGTGTTCCGTGAAAGATCGTCAGGTGTTCCGCAGAAAATTTGATAAGTTTGACCAGTGTTCCATCGAACACCAGTCGAAAATCACTAGTTTAACGCAATGAGCGTAAATATGTTTTCTTTCGTGAAAGTAATTAGTTTTAAACAGGCTCAAATATCGCATTGAGAAAAATTAAAAGTGAATAAATTGTTACTATGTTGTTGATTTTATTGCGTGATTATAAAATTTTGTTTGGTGTTCCCCAAAATTTTTTTATTGCATAAAGTGGTCCGTGATGCAAAAAAGGTTGAAAAACACTGACATAAACAATGCATATTAGCCAAAGCTAGTTTTTTTCAGTCATGCACTAAATGTTTTTTGGAATGACCAAAATGATTATGGTAATTTGGTCATAACATCTGAAAATATAGACTAGTAAATATTGTTATGGCGAGTTTTAGTTGTGAGACAAATAACTGAAATGTCTCAGCGATAAAAAATCCCAGACCCAAACAATTGCAGCCACTCAAATCTATTGACAAAATTTTAACATACATTATTATGTGGTCATCAGTAACGCAGAGTGGCTAATATACTAAACACTCAGAAAATCAATGATGTTGATATAATATTGACAGTGGACATATACAGTTTTCCAAAAACTTGCATCATGTAAAACTAGCATAGAAATTCTGCATTGGAATGAAAACTATTCAGAAAAGGATGGGAATCATACAACATTGCAATGACTGACTAAAAGGACAGCAATTGTGCCTTTTCTAGGGTGAACTAATGTGGCATGTCATGCACATACAAACACTTTCGTTTTGTCAGAATTAGCAATAGCAATGTAATATGTATGCAATTTCCAGACAATTTTTAAAAAATAAAATTTTTAAAAGTAATGGACACTTTGAAGTTAACTCAACAGAAAATATCATCAGGCTTGCCACTTTTTATTACACTATCTGAAAATGAACAACATTGAAACACTTTAATTACTGTGACTGTTCTTTGAGGTTTCGTATATGGTTCCATTTGGTAATGAAGTGTTTGAAGTACCTAAAATAAAGCAGAACTTGATAGGTGACAAAATGTAAAAATAAAAAAATCCAAGATAACATATTAGAACAGTTTGATCTCAATGCAAACAGTTCATGATGGCAAGCCTTGTATTACCTGAAACTGACATATACATTCTTTAACTGTGTTAACAATTATAGTTGCTTCATAACCTTCATGCATTTTTGATGCAGAACCAAATTGGATCAACAATAAATTTATGCTGATTATAAGTTTACTAAGATAAATTTTAGTAAACTAATTTTAGTAAATCTATTTTGCTGTATGCTCTGACTAACACTTAACAAAAACCTGAAGCATGCAAAACACAAAACAGCTGACCTGAAGCATGCAGTTTTGTTTATGAGAAACAGGGAATGGTGCATGGATAATAAATACACACATGCACCTATATATGCAAGTGAATGTAGCCATGGGCAAACACTAATAATAATACCCCTATTTGTGATAGTAGTGTATTGTTTTTTGAGACAAAATAATGGTTTATATAGTCAATAGGTCATACAGTATTGCATAGAATATAATGCAGAAGCTATAGCGTATTTAACAGCAATGCACTGCACAAGCAACATTTACTGGTTCCTTCATCATAAAGGATTGGTGAAAGTCCATGAGGTCATCTAGTCTACCAGCTGTGAATACATCTTTCAGTAATATTAGTCATGTAAACAGAAAGACATGGTGATAAAAACAAACGCACAAACGATATTTACAGATAAGTGCATGCCTATACACATAGTTATCATGATGAGATATCTAAATTTCACAGGTGTGGAGAGAACAAAACACTGAAATCAATGTATATTTGTTGGAGAAGGAAAGTGACATCATGTTGCAAAAAAAAGTTGGAAAAATATCAAATTACAAACCGATGAAGACTAACCACCCTTAGAAAAGGAAAATTTAGAGTGGCTGTCAACACTTTGGTGCTCACTGTATGTGAATCTGCGTTCTGAAATCTCTGCACTGTTCTTGGCAGGCGTAACTGTATGCTTTTACCAAAAATCATGTTTTGTGGCACTGGTTCTATGTTTTTCACCTGGAAATGACTTAAATAATGGTCCTAGAATGAGTTTAAAGTAGAACAGGTTTTGGAATGAAATTTTAAAGTCCCTGTGGTTCAGAGGCTGTTTGAAATCATGGTTCATTTGAGTTGGTCCACCTATGGGGGAACAGGATCCTGTAGCAGTGACTGCGATTTTGTGTAATTAAAGTGCTTTAATATGTTGACAAATGCTAAGAAAGGAGGAAAAATTGTATTGCAAAAATTTATTTAAGTACTTGCAGACAAGTTGATGAAGTTTAATTATTTAATACTAGTGTTAGCTCTGCTTTTATGGTATCAAAAAATGCTTTCACTTAGGTAAAATTTTCTTCAATTAGATGGCGGTGGTAGGCCCAGGCTTGTTGCAGTGGTATGTAGCCTAAATGGTTTTGGAAATACTTTGATATGTTGGCAAGTGATTAGTGTACAGGCAACAAAACATGTACCACGTTTTCCGCTTCAGCCTACAGATGGGGAATGCCTAGCAGTATCCATCTTCTGGTAAATTGAATCTCCCACCAAAAACCACCTGGTAACCGTGAATATTGACATGGGAAACCACCCAGTTATGGAAGTGTTAAGTATAAAATACATAGAAAAACATAATAGACAAAATGAAATGCTATGCAATCACAAGGAATCAACAACACAAGATGACTTACACGAATTCCATGTGTTACTGTTATGCACATCTCACCTTTGGAGACATTAGCAGATCGCTTATGACGTTGCAGGATAATGTCCAAGTGGTCTGAACATATATATTTTTGTGTTAACACTATGTTCAACATCCAAGTGCATAAACACAACTACATAACCACACACAGGAGCTCTATTAGCTATACAAGACAGTCAAACTTAGAATAGAAAAAATTGAGTTGAAACATGCATATTTACAACATATTTTTGACACCTTCTGGACCACAAAGCCACCGAAGTGGCTCAGACTTTGTCCAGCCATAACTTGCGGACTGATAGAGCTAGAAAGCTGCTCAAACCCACTGAAGAAGCAAAAAGTCACCTAGCTTTGATTAAGAAAAATCCAGGTACTTTTAAGTTGAAGCTTTTTTGGTATGGCGTCACAACTAGGGGAGGTCAGAGAATTTTGGGATGATGTCATCAGGGCTTCAAAAAATAATTTAAGTAGCAATTTACCTGTTTTTTCTTTTAAAATAAAGTAGGGGAAAATCCGTGTCTTCACAGCCCTTGATTGGCCATCGAATGTTAGTGTTTGAGAAGTTACATTGAAAAAAAATTATTAATGAATCCCTGCTATATCCTTGTTAAAGTGGTACACATAGCTGGTATATCCTATTATACTTTACATTTGTGATTTTGTATATATCTGCCCACCACCAATGCACACATACACAAACATTTTTAGTTAAACCTTTAAAAACTTCAAAATCATACCATAATGCTTTTCAAGTAATAAAGGTAGGAAGAATAGTCCCATAACCAGACCAGCAGCACATATAGTCAAACTTTTCCATTTCTGCTTCATGTTGTAGTGCTTATCAAAACAGAAACTAGTCTGTCAATTCATCGCTAATTACACCCTTTATGAAATGCAAGTCCATAGCTCACAAACAAGAATTTGCAGTCTGTAATGAACAAAAGATAATGTGATTGCTTGAAAATATTTAAATTCAATAATGATTCGCTCTATTATACAAATGAGCCAAATCCTTTGACATCAAGTAATTAAAAAAGTATATTTTATTTGTTTTGGAGATTATATAAGATTTTAAAAAGCTAAAAGAACTTATTTATGGTCAAAAAAATGTCAGCTCTCAATCTCTTTGGATCTTATTAGATTCATCTAACCTTTTGGTAAGTCTACACACTGGAACCAGTGAAGTATAACCACACCCTACCAAATTCTGAAATATTTACTGTCTTCTATTAATTATAGGTATGCCCAGTAAAAATATTGTTGAGTTGAAATTGAAGCATGAAAGCAGTATGTATCACAATGCTTTTTCAAATATAGGTAGCAGTCGAAATGACCGTAACTGGCTTTTGCTTTCAAAAGCTTAAAACTGTATCTGGCTTTGTGCCACATATCATGCAAGTCACGACACGGCAAGTCTTGTAGCTTGCACTTGTAAAAAAAATTTTTGGTTGGGGAGTGTGAATTTTTTGTGAGTGACGTCATAAGTGGAAGACTTTTAGGCCACCTTGGCCCACTTTGCCTGGCCCTGGGCGCCAACCGTTAGATGGTAATAATTTGCTCAAGTTTTTATTGGAAACTAGGCTACAATCCGAGTCTTTTGATACTTTGGGTGACTTGCTGGGGTTTCGGGTTCAAAAGTTATGATCTAAAGTAATAAAAATATTTGACTAATTAGCTAATTAGATATATAATTATTTAGTTTGTTTATTTCAGATCATAACTTTTGAACCAGAAATGCTAGAAAGTCAATCAAAGGCTGAAAAGACTTAGACTCGAGCCTAGTTTCCAATGAAAACTTCAGCAAATACTTTGGCCTAGCGTATGGGCCCTAGGCCAGGTAACATGAGCTAAAATGACCTAAAAACTACTTCACTTATGATGTCAGTCCCAAAAAATCTGCAACCCCCAACCAAAAAATTTTGTTTCGAGTGCAGACTAGAAGACTGGCCGATCCGTTTGAGTGCTTGAGCAGTTCTATAGCACAATCGGTGGAAGAGCTATGGCATTAGTAATGCAACGAAAAACTGCTGGTTTTAGGCCGAAATCATTTAGGTACGCTATATTTGTTATTTTGTAGACTGGCTCTCAAAGTGTTAAATATTCTTCCATGGCATTACTTTCATATATTTTTAGATATGGACATATCAATCTTAGCACCTAGTACACTGTAGGCTAAGTTCAGATATAGGAAAGGAACCAGGGTTGTGGACTTGAAGATAAAATGTCTTACCTTTCCAAAATTTTTCATTCCAACCTTTCCAAAATTTGACCCTGACTCCTTAACACAACATGAATGAAGTTTAGCTATCAATAATTGCATAGCAACTAGCAATCCATGGAAACCATGGTTCACTGTTTAAAAGAAATTGTACCATTTCAATACGCACAAGTTAGGATTCCTAACTTTACTTAGGAGTGCAATGCAGAAAAGGTCTTTCGGAGTTGGAGTTGGAGTTGGATAAAAAATCTGACTCTGACACCAACTCCTAGTGTTCTTAGGAATCCAACTCCAATTCCGACTCTACCACAAAACCTCCAACTCTTTGCGACTCCGACTCTTGAAACGGTATGGATCTCGTACCCTAGGGGTTATGTGTTACGGTTGCTATGCCAATGGTTTTCGGTTCGACTCTCGCTTTGCCGACTTATGTTTCTTTTTTTCAGGCTCAGGTGCTACGTTTAGGGGTTAGTGTTAAGTTAATCTTAATGTTAGCTAAAGTGTTAGGGTTAGGTTAGCATTAGGTTAGGATTAGGTTAGGGCTACGTTTAGGATTAAGGTTAGGGTTAGGGTTAGCTCCGGAGCTCTTGGTTTTCATGAGTGTGGCTCCGGAGCTCTTGGTTGTGGCTCCGGAGCTCTCTCCAGCTCCAGAGTTCTTGGTTTTCATGATTGTGGCTTCGGCTCTGAAGATCTCTTTTTTCATGACTCAGGCTCCAGCTCCGGCTTTTGTTTTCACACATTAATATTTTAATTGTCTTGGTGTGCCTCAAGTTGAATGGAAAATTAATGAAATCAAGTAGGCCTACACAAAACCAGGAGAATATACCAAATATTTTGAGTAATTTAATCTGGTAGTTTTTTACAAGCAGCGCTGTTACAATGAGGAAAGCAGCGAAAAAACGACATACAAACAATTTCTCGAAAGACAGTCGCTGGTTTTGCATTTAGTGCCTGAGGACCTTCTTTTGTTATTTCTTACGACAGAATCAAGAAAATGGCTGTGTGGAAAACTACATTCGTGTCCGAGCATTTAAAGACAGACAAGTCCCAATTAACCAAGTGTTTTCTGATTTCTTATCTTTTCTGCTTTCTGCGTTTCGTATCTTTTGAAAACTTCTGATTTCTTATCTTTTGCACTCATAATAAGCAGTGATGAATCGCAAAGTAAAGCACAATTTAACGGATAGCACTAAACGGAGAGCCGGCGGGCTGTGTTGCCAAATGAAAAACATGAATTTTCCGCGGGCTGGCGAGCTGCACAGAAGGGCGGGCGGCAGGCTGCACCACAGGATGGGCAAGTGGGCTGCACATTAAGGCGGTCTGGAGGGTTGCACATTAAGCTGGGCTGCGGAACAGGACGGGCCGGAGAGCTTCCTTTTCTGCAGCCCGACAGACCTCCTTTTTGTCCAGCCCGCCGGCCCGCCCTTCTGTCTTGTGTGCAGCAGACCGCCAGCCCGCAGAAAATTCACCTTTTCCATTTGGAAACACGGCCCTCCGGCCCTCCTATTAGTGTTATCCCAATTTAACACGCTAAGCTTAGAAGAAAATAAGACTGGTTACCGTGCTGAAAACATAGATTTTTTCCACAGATGAAAACTTCAAGAAAAGTCCGCATTTCTTTACACTGATTTTTATACCCTCCTGATAATGTACTGCTATGCAAAGCAATGCTAGTTCGCTACAAACTTGTACAACTTTCATGCTCTGCTACTAGTTGTAAACGTAATGTTTCCTAGTGAACTTTGCCAGTAATCTAGTAAAACGTGACAGTAAGCTTTGTGGTTTCTAATAAAAATTCCTGCTTTACAATGGCGTGTTGTGCATTCCACGCTTAAATCTGCACCGACTGCAATGGTATCATATCTTTAATCACATTCTCTGCTAACAGCATGATTACACAGCTACAAAAGCTATGGATATTTTATTATATATCTACTCATTATAGCTCAGAAATTTTTAGATCGCTACACTACTACAGACCAGGTTTGATCATCATGGCCCATCCCGTCGTTGTCGACGATGAGCTCGGCGCTTCTCTATTTTTTCTGCGTAGCTTGTGGCTGACAATGAATAACCAAAACTCAGAGAGGCAAGCCATCTGTTTTGATCGGCAGCAAGTGTTTCCCATGACTGTGGAGAGATATGGAAGCCCACCATGTCACGCTTGATGACGTCTTTGTAACGCAGTTATGTTCTGCCAGTTCTACGAGGCGCATTATAGAACTCGCTGTAGAGGATATCCTTGGGCAGGCGACCGTCTTCCATACGGTGGACGTGGCCTAGCCAGCGCAAAGCCACATTGACTCTCAGGTAGAAATCTGTCAGCAATCTGACGGACTCTGGGCAAGAGGAGAAGAGCAAAAACTTTCCTGGCAATACACAAAAGCGATATACCACGATAGTTGTTGCAATCCCTACGATCGCCCTTGTTGTTATAGAGAGTAATGATTTTGGTGTCTCTGAAATCATCCGGGAGACATCGTCTATTCCAGCATATCGTGAATATGCGGAAAAGCACCGTTCGCAGAGGTTTGCCACCATTTTTCAAAATCTCGCCGGGATGCTATCTTGCCCAGGAGATTTCTTGTTCTTGAGACCTCTGATTGCAAGTTTCACATCTTCCATGGTGAAAGGGTTGTCCAGTTTTTGAAGGACAGGTAGCTGTTGCTGGCTGGATAATGCCGAACAGTTGACATGAGATGGTTGGGAATAGATGGAGGTATAGTGATCTACCCAACGTTCCAGTTAGGCAGAGGTGTCAACCAGGAGTGCTCCGTAAGCTGCGAGCAAAGGGGACACTTTCTTCGTAATTGGGCCGATGGCTTCCCGTATTCCACTGTAAAGTCCGTGAAGGTCACCGCAGTCTGCGCATTGTTGTATGCGTGTGCTCAGGTTTTCCCAGTAGCGCGAGACTGCAAAACGAGTGAGACGTTGAGCGGTGCGCTTTGCAGCCTGTAACTCGCTGTGAGCGGGACGGTTGTTTCTGACTGTTACCTTCAATCTGGCTGATCGTTTGGCTGCAACGGCGGGTAGAAGGTCGACGTTGTCGCGAAACCAGTCAGGCTGTGCCTTTGATCGCTGACCATAGGCCTCGAGTGCACTGGACATAATAAAATCACGAATTGTACACCAGGCGACGTTTGGATCAGCAGGTAAGGTTGCACTGTCCAGTTTAGAAGATAGCAGAGAG
>Ga0210059_1000836_pt1 | contig 43025 bp, 28 predicted proteins | sample Ectturendosymbi2_FD_188042 | JGI IMG/M metagenome (GOLD analysis project Ga0210059, IMG submission 188042) | Ecteinascidia turbinata endosymbiont from Florida, USA - Sample 2 (SPAdes) (version 2) | ecosystem: Host-associated > Tunicates > Ascidians > Unclassified | place: Key West, Florida... | reverse complement strand
GTTGCACAACATTGTTATGGTTACACCACAATCACAAAGTGTCCATAAGCTACCACAAAAGCAGATTAGTCGGTAGTCACCAGTCCGTTGGCAAATGGCTTATTTTTATGTGTTTTGTAGTAAGAATATTTTGACGAAACTGGTTTGAAATCAACAGCCTACTTGTCTGTGTCAATATGGAATAGGTGGTTGGAAGTGGGACCATTTCGCTTTCATGTGAATTGTATTCACTTTCTTGGAGCTGTATTCGTTCATGTGGGGTCGGCACAATTGTTTACGGAAAATGGTGTTTCGTTTTACATGTGCAGTGCTGTTGAAGTTGCATGGTTAACACTGAATATTCGGCATAGCAATACACGTGTGTGATTGCATCTGCAGTGGCGTTTAGGTGTCTCTAGTGAATAATAACGCTAGTTCATATTTAACGATATTCACAAGCCTATATTGAGTTTGACAGGGTTAATCATAATAACTTAATCTTCAAAACAACGAAAAATAACCATGCAAGATAAACATTTATGTTGGCTCCTCTACTTTGTTCTTGTACCCCTTCAGATAGGCAGATGCACGCCTACTAGCATTGGGGTACCTGTACCCCAGTTTGGGAACCTCTAGTTTAGGATTAGGTTCAATATGTTACTAGCAAGTGTAGTGCAGCCTAGCACACACTTGAAGTGTGTTAGTGTAACGTCAGAGGCGGCGGACGAATAAGTTTTCGAAAGTGCTCTGGCGGACCTATAGCCATTAAGCCTACATGGTTTTATTGTCCAAAGGACAATGAACTGAAAACTTAAGTGTTGTTACTTTGGTTTTGTGATTACGGTATACTACGGGCCACGGCCGGGGAAATAAGTTATGGTTTAGCATAGACGCGCCGGGCGGCAAAAGGTGCTGGCCCATGCCATCTCTATCCTGTACTGCTGGGTGCATAAAACAGTAAAAAATAGCAGTGTGGACGGGTGCTGCCTTCCGCTTTATTTTATCAGGCGTCACGTTTAGAATTAGTTCATTTTTCAATGAGTTTTTTTAAATTGCCACAGAAACGAAACTGATCCACTCAATTTCCGTCTGGCTACAGCCTTGTTTACTGAGGAGTAACGAAGTTTAAATTGATGCGACTCGTCAATACGTAACCATAGATTAGAAAAGTTTTGCTTTTTTATAGCGTAATCGCGCAAAACGCACCGAGGCGTAGCTTTTTTTCGTATTGGTTTGTTTTCAGCTGTTTATGATGATGCACCACAACACAAAATGTTTTATTTAAATCTACAGTCGGCACAAGAAGACACAACTAATCTACGTGTGCTAATCGCTTACACGCCAGTTTAAACCAAAACAATCTTCGAAGCAACGCACAGGTTCGCGAACTGGTCTTAGTGCTACGTCATGGAAAATGGCCGAAGTGAGGCGAGACACAGGTTGCTCAGGAGGAAGTGGATAAGTAGAGCATAACAGATGAAAAAAAGTAATTTTTTAAACGGCAATAGAAAAGTAATCTAAATTTCATAACAACGAAAACCCCATCGCTGGTCGTTGTTTTGTTCCCGAAACGGGCAACCTTTTGATGAGGGCGCATTTTCGCTTCCGGATCAGATGAATGTGGAAAAATATGGCAAGATCACTTTCAGTTGAAGCAGGGCTGAGGATGCTCATTGCTACGCGTGGATTGTTTAAAAACTATGGAACCTTTTCAACAAAACCTGGGCTCAGGAAATCTAAAGTTGCTTTCGTGGTCATATCTTACAACTTTTGCAACAATGTTGCCAAAACGTTTTGCTGAAATCCTACCCTGCACGATATGAACACAGTTAACGCAAAAACGCACGTAATAAGCTCCAGACACATGAAATCAGACGCTACTGGATCTTCACCTTGCAGGAAAAAGCGAGTGTTTTTCAGAGCATCCATGAAACAGAAAGTAATCGTTTTTTTACGAAACAGGGCAAATGCACAAAACAAGGATTCTAATTACTCTACTGGACGGAATACACGAATACGCTTTCAACAGAAGTGACTCACAACAAACTCCAAGGTTTTTCAGCATCTGCAAGTTGCACAGCTGGCACGCTTGAACTTCCAGGGACTGCTTCCAAACCAATCACGTACTCGGTGTTTTTTCGTGTGTTGCGGCCAAAACAGATGCTGAAAACCGGAAGCAAAGCGAAGGAACAAAATAATATTCAAATTGTTTTCAAACCCAAATATTGAACGAACTGTTATCGAGGCTCAGCAGTGTCTTTGCAACACGCAAGAGAGCGTCCAACTCCAAGCCTTCCTGGAGCAACTGGCTTTCTCAGCAAGAAAGCTGCGTTTTTCATTTGCTTCAGCTCGGCTCTTCCTTAGAAGCGAACCACGCTTTCCAGTGAACCGCACATAAAACTGTGGTCCCCGCGGAAACGGAATCCAACTACGCGTGCATGTCGTCTCAACCGGCATCATTCGAACTGCAATCCGTGGTTTGCGACGGTGACGTCACAAAGCGACGTTCGTCCAATGGCAATCGAGGCAAGGATGACATCCGGGAATGTTTCCGCGCGAAGACGTCGAGAAGCTGCGAGGACAGGACGCGGTCCACTGAACTCGAACGACCCCGTTCTTGGTCGACGGGTGACCGTTGCTGGACGAGGGGTTTCGAAGTGCAGGGGTCCGAGAGGTCCCTTGAACTCTTGCGCAGCACCGGGCCGGGTTTTGGGGCTCTGCTTGGTGGCTGTGGTTCCTGAAATGGCCAAAATTAATAACCTTGTAAAGAACAGTTGGGAGATTTAGCGGTGATGACTTTCAGGCCCGTAGCCATAGGGGCAGTGCCCCCGCATTTTTTGTGCCCAGAAAAATTTGTTTTAAACATACAATAAAAACAAAAATCTTGCCTCCTTAAAATGCATTTTGCCCCTCAAACCGTGAAAACAAGCTACGGGCCTGGATGAGCTTTCACAATGAACTTCCTGGGAGGAACTTTCCCAGAACACCGCTCGGAGATCACGGCACTGGATTGATCGCTGAGCTTTGGAATATTTGCGCGAATTGTCCGAATACTTGACAATTTCTACAGCAGCTCAAATTTTATGAACGCGTCTGAGCCAAAATCCTAAAATCTCAGACACGCTTGATCTTTCAACACTGGACTTTGCAAGCAGAGAATGGAAACAGCCTTCGTTAGAAGTCTTTAAGCAAACCCAAGTTATTTTAACAACATAAAGTGAAAGACTTAAGCACCTGCGCCTAATGCATAACTATAGGTCAGGCTACTACAGTATATCGTTTTTTTTTCTGGAGCGTTGCCAGGCACAGCGACATTGGAAAATTACGGGTGATTTTCCGAAAAGCAGCTCAGTTAAAAACAAACGAACGACAAAAACGAGACCCATTCGCTAAATCGGTATTTATAACTTATAAGTTAAAGTAGAAATTTGACAAGCGAACTGCCTTTATTGAAGCACAGCTTTACCTTCCACTAACCTATCCCGTTGTAAAATAGCCAACAAATGCTTTTATTTTAAAGTGCAATCCTATAAATATTCAAATATGCCTTTAGACACTGCATGTTTAGTGCTTCTGGCCTGAACTGAAAGTAAATAGAATGATGTTGTAGTCAATTTGAAGCTTGCACCATCTGCACACTGCTAGCACTGCCAACTCGCACTCCCATTCAATGGATCGACCGCCCGGCGAGCGCGATACCCCACCTTACCCCGCGTTGGTCGCTCCCTCGCGTTTCGTCATTGGTTGTGGCTGACGGGCTCCTCTGGTGGTTGTTTTCCAAGTCTTTCAAGAACGGGACGAGCATGTTGACCGTCTCGCCCAGATTTTGCTGAAATGCGAAACCCGAAAGTTGGTATTTCACGAAAAAAACAAAGTGTTTTTCGCGCATGTCTCTCAAAGATCGTTCACCAGCACCGGGTGAGTCAACAATAAGTTGAAGTTGTTTTTTTTTTCGCTGAAACATTTCGGTCACTTGTCTCACAATTGTATTAAAACTCGCCATAACAGTGTTTTTAGCCTGTATTTTCAAACATTATGACCGAAATGACTCAATGTTTTTCGGTCATTTCAAAAACGTTTCGGTCCATGATCGGAAAATGACCGAAAAAAGAAACCCAGACTTGAAGTAGACAATCCACACGCGCACCACCGAATTCCCCGATATCACTTCAAAAGCCATCATATCCGTATTTAGATTTCGCGAAATGCGATACGGATTAACGGGATGTGTCGTAAACAGAAGGGCTGACGCGAAGCGGAAATTACGAACAGAAACAATTGTTTCGTCACCTCGAATCGCGTCCATGAATTCCTCCCCTCCTTGTCAATGGACTGATCGCCGGGACGCGTTCCTTTTTGTTTTGTTCCAGGATTTCTAAATAATGGAACGAAAAGATTGAGCGCTTTACGTAAAAATTGAGTAAAAAGTGGTGGTTTTAAAATAAAAACACATTGCTCTTCAAAATGCCATGAAAGCCAAATGTCACCATCAGTAACAAAACCGTTTTTAACCAATGACAAACAGGGCTTTTTAACAAACACAAAGTCTTCGTTTGAATAGAAAATCAACGAACAGTTCATCTGTCGCTTCTTACCGACTCGCTTGCGCCGTCAAGTCCTCCCCTTTGCCGGGCGACTCCTCGTGACGACCTGAAAAAGCGCGGTTGCAAGGTTTGCGTTCGAAAGGGATGAATACCGAGATACAAAAAGTCAAGATTAAATAGCGGAAAAAGAGGGTGGGTTTTCAACCCCAGGAAGGCTTGAAAATACTGCCATGGAATACTTTGAAACATTTTTGCAAAGTATTGACGCCCCCTCGCAAAGAGCTCGCTCCGGTTCACCAGCCTTGAATCTCAATCCTTCGGTGGCGCCAAGCGCTTCTTTGTTCCTTTGTCGATTCACGATCAACACAAACGAGTTGACACAAAAATTAACCTCCAGCTCCACGACCATCCACAATCTCCTCCTCCTCTGAGCCAGTTGAACCATCACCACCCGATTCATATTCTCCGTCTTTAACAGGGATAAGACCGTATTTCTTCATGTACTTCTTGGTGGCCAGCGACATGTTGTTGGGAGATATCATGCTCATTCCAGGCATGAACATCGTGGCGTTCGCCGAAAGTTCGAAACCGTTGGACGCTTTCTGCAAAGTTATGAAGCAGTGAAACAGATGTTTTGTGACCGCTTGCAAACGTATCCATCGCCACAAGTTTACATTTAAAACCAGCTCCTGAAAACAACTGAAGTTTGTGGTGATCTTAGAACAAAACGTCAGTACGTCATCAAAGTTACGTTGCGACAGTGACGAGCCGTTAATGAGACAGTGTTTTAACTGCCAAGCCAGCTTGTTCAAGTGTTCCGAGAATGCGTGAAGTTTCGCCTTAAACTCAAAATTATCCGCGATAAGATCTCGCGCGTGCTCGCCGGAAATGAAGTCATCACCGCCACAAACAGGCACCTGATTGTATATAAACACAGTTGTGGTCTTAGTAATTTGGGGGCCCTGTGCAAAAAATTTTAGGGGCCCCTGTCACGGAAGTTTCCTACGAGTTCTACAAAACATCGTTCAATTTTTTGTGACGTCACCATGTTCACTCAACCGTGGTACGACTTTTTTGCAAAACTGGTAAAAACGATGCACTTCGGATGCCATGGGGCATATGCACCCTGGCTACGACCAAGGTAGGTGTAGTAGGCTACTCAAAGCTCAAAGTCAACATCCAGCAAAATATAACACTCCACTGCTGCTTTGCTTAACTTAAACCGGCAGAAAATACTTCAGCACAGGAAAGCTTGGCGTTTTCATTGTTAAAATTTCACCGTTTGCTTTGTTCGCAAATATTTTGTTTGACCTTTTGTGAGAGTTTTGGAAATTTGGTCTAGTTTGCATTTGCCCCACATTCGGAATTTAAACAATCTAAATGTCTCCATGCGCAGTTTCACAAATTTGCTTCCGTCCGTTCCTGACAGTTGAAAATATCCGGTTTAACATTCCAAACCTAGAGAATGGGATAGTCAGTGAATGATTATCATTGTTATATAACCAATCGATCGAACTTGTGATTTGCAGTTCGTTTCCTGAACGCACTGACTGAAGCTCATGCTGATTCCGCTGAGCAGAATGGTGAATTTAAGTGACGGGCACGGTGAGATCATTCGCTTGTGAAATTGTTTCAGACAAAATACTTGTTTGTAAAAATAAATGAAAACAATGTTTAGCTTTAAGCACAAAGTTTTGGACGTTCATGAGAGGGTTCGCTTGTCCATCAGCACATCCAACTTCATATCGTTCGTCTTGCACAGAAACACACATATTACTGCAGTCTAATAAATCACAAGACATTTTGAAGTACTGCTGCATAAATACGCTGGAGTGGTAACCTTTACCTTGCGTAAAAACTTGACACATTTATCCTGTTACAAGTATAATTGATTAATGCATGAAGATAATCTAGCAATACCATCAACATTTATTTTCTAAATCTCTGCAGGTATCGACCAAGGAAAACATTAGTGGTTCATAAAAGTAAAGAAAGCTTCCCGAAAATTATTTAAACAATTAGTTCTGACTCAAACGAAAACTGAAGGCAATTGATGTAACATTGCGTTAGCAGCTATTGAAGCATACAGCAGACCATGCAAGTACACTCATATAGGCCTACATTGGTGTTTACAATATAATTCTCTCAAGCAAAACCAGTTTCTCACTTGACTGTTTCAACAATGGAGTTTGTAATAAGAACTTACGTATTGTTTCGAGAATTTCATTGTCCAAAAGTACAGGTAAACGTGCCTTGCATCTCCAGTAAATATTTTGAGAAAGAACAAATCAACCATAATGTTTGATGAGAATGGAATGAATGAAATATGCAGTATTGACTCACACATTTTAATCAGATTTCAATGTTGGCTTGACCTTCATAAGATACAACCACTAAGATTTTTGCAGTAAAATCTTCAACAAGTTAATATCACAAAACTATAAATCTTTGGTAGGCTATGTGCTAAAAATTGCTTTTATTGCAATGGCTTTCTGTGAATGGAAAGGATATGTGTGCACTGAGTAATTAGTAGATTTCCAAGCAATAATGGTAGGCTACCAGTTAAACCTTGCAACTAATAGCAAAATGATTCATAAAAGTAAGGACTTTATAACTACAGTATATTATGATCAATTATTTATTTGATACCTCTTAAATTTTGATTGAGGGACCCATATCTTTTTGAAATGTATTTGGGCACCTCATCTATGTTACCTTTTGTCATCGTACCTTTTGTCTGGGGTCCCTTGTCCTTTTATTAGGGGACCCTAGCATCTTGGTTGAGGACCTTTTACATTTTGACTGGGGCCCCTTGTCCTTTGATCATATAGAAAGCTATTTATGCGTCATCGTTTCAGTTTGGCTTCTTATCTTCAAGTTGAAAATCCAAATGTGTTAAAACATATTATTAATAACAACCTAGAGCAAACCAAATTAAGTTTTCTTGTGTAATCATTAATATAAAAATACAATCATAAAGAAAATCTCATAAATTGTTGAAAGCGCGTAAACTAAAAATGGGTGTCCCTTCAAAGCGTGTAAATTGAAAATGGGGCCCCCATTTTGCACACCCTGCACATTCCCTAAGACCACTACTGTATAAACATCGCGCTGGCGCACGCGCTAATCGTGTCGCGAATACAAAAGTTTATGTTTCCAGATGTTTTACTCGATCCGACTGCTACCATGGTGACTAATGATGAGTGCAACTCCTGCAGTCACAAAGCAGCTTTTGAAATTTTTCAGTGAGTAGTTTGCGACTGTGTCACCCGAGCAACGGTTTTTCGCCTTCGTCACGCACGTATTTGAAAAAATGATCAAACTGCCACAAGTTAATTGGTGACGTAAACAGGACTTGACGTAAGCAAACCTGCGGCGTCGCTCGACAGCTCCCGCTAGTGGTGGCGGTGGTATTAGCGGCGATCTTGCTCAGCTGCTCGTCGGAAAGGTACTTGAGCGCGATGGCGTTGGCGTGCATGCTCAGCTCAGAAGCGCTGGCACTGCCGGTGAAGATGGACGTGTCGTTCGTTCGAAACACCCCGCAATCCCGCAGTTGGGACAGGTAGGTTAGGTGGGGGATCAGGGGGGCAGGGAGACCCCTAGAAGTAGAAAACGAGTCCTGTTTAGTTGCCTTATAACACGTTTCACAGCATGAAGGGTCGCCGCTAAATTAGGATTTTCCTGATTGGAGCTCCACAGAGCAGCAGGTTGTTTACATTTAAAATCGGTGCCATTGGCAAGTTGTACAATACAAGTGTGCAGTCCATCAGCAACAAACACAAAATCACATGTATCCATGAAATTTACCACAGAACATACAAATTCAGCTGATGTAGTACTCTGAAAGTTACGTCAGCGGCAAATGCACGTATCAGGGGTGCACAACCTGCGGCCAAGATTAAAATTTATGCGACCGAACATTAGTAAAAACTCTTTGTTGCTATATGCGGGTACTTAGCAAGACAAAAAAAAACATGAGAGATGTATGGAATTGTGCTTGAATAAATTCATTAAAATATTCGACATTTCATTACGCTTATAGGCACGAGTAAATTGGGATAATATCGGATAAATCTTGTTCATAAACGTAATTCATAAAAATAACTTGTATTCACTGATGGCCGTAACTTACAAAAATAAATGTAATGCAGCCAGCAATTGCAAAAAGGTTGTGCACCCTAGTCTATACAAAAGCGAAGAAGACGTTTATTTTGCTTTTTCTCCTACAAATGTGATGCACAAGCACGTTTAAAAAAACAAGACTTGGATTACGTCACTAAAACGATTCGCATTTTCTGTTAACGGTAAACCGCGGCTTCGAAACAGAGAAATGATTCGCTTGCGACGCTAAAAAGTTCTCCTGGACGAGTAAAGCTACTGCAGCCACAGAACTAATGTCCAATGCCTCAGTAATAACTCACGGAGCGTCCCGTAGATCGGTGTCCGACAAGCGTTAACCTCGGAGCCAACTTAAAGAACTTTTTTTTTCACTGAAACAACAAACATCCGACCAACCTTTTGGTTTTGCGTCGAGGAAACGAAGCCCTGCCTTTTGAACTTTTGCTGCGTGTGATTGCGTCACTCTCACTTGATGACTCAGCAGTTTCACTCCCTCCGCTCGTGTTATGTAACATGTGATGAACCTGAAAACGCGCGCGACGGACATTGCTTTGAGACTCGTGATCTAAGAGATGTGGGGAGAGGGGCACTACAAGCAGGTTACAGCTGAATGCTGTCCGCAGAATAGCTTGCCCATATGATGACGAACTGACGAAAAACACTAACAACACACGCAGTCAGAGCGTCTGTCTGCAGACGGTCATACCAAAGCCAGCCAACACTTTCATGAAGTTTTCAGTAAACAGAAAAAAAGCAGGATGAAGTGCCATAAACCGCAAATGTAGTCTCGGTTTTTATGACCAGCTACTTTATTAGCGCGGGATTTAAGCAAATCGTCGTTAGGAGAAAGCATGCTTCCCATTTATTGGAAAAGTTTGTTTATGTCGGCAGAAAAACAGGTCCTAAAAACTATCGTCAGATAGAAACTGAGTTTAAGCAACATAAGACTTTGTGAAGAACTAACAGTCCATGCTAGAACGTACGCGAGAGCACAAACTGCAACACAAGCAGCTACCTGCTTGAGTAGATTTTCAACGAAATCAGAATCGTCGTTTAACAAGTCGGGTTGCTTCTCTCTGGACCTTCGTCTTGCTTTGTTCATGCTCTCTTGCATGTACGTACTGGCACTTTCCCCCAACACCGGGCTGAAAAAAACACAGCATTAGTTTTCGCACTAAACCTTACGAAAGTGATCAGGTAGAAACTTCAACATCAGTTTCCAACCACTCACGTTTTTCTGTATTCAGCGGAAAAACACACACAAGATAAGCTGGTAACGATGGAGAAACAAGACAGCTCTGTGCTCGTTTTCTCCTCACCATCGTGACCCACTAGACCAGGGGCTTCAAACAGGACCCGCGAAGCCTTTTCTCAATAATTAAAAAATATTTTATTTACCAAAAATTGATTGATTCGGTGGAACCAGAGAATGTAACACATCCCGAAACAATCACATTACGTAAGATGTTCTGCTCTTGAACTGATGTGTAATAGCTTATGTTGTCCTCGGACAAAAATTTGGAGACCCCTGCACTAGACTTAGTGCTTCACAAAATCATGTGAATACATTTTGTACCTTTCTTGGTTCCAGACATCTTTGGTCGCAGAATGGCTTTCTTCACTTTCCTCCAAACCTGGGAGGTCAATGAGTCTGGGGGTGACGCTGGACCCCTCAGTGCCGCGGTCCACCGCAGATGAGTCGAGCTTCAGACTGCAACTGTCCCAACTCGTGTTGTGGCCTGACTCGTTGGCGCGATAAGATCTGGCATCATTCAAACACGAGTTTGGTCAAGTGTTTAGGTACAACATACCATGTGCATAAATATATCTGGAATGATGTGAAGGACCAATGTAACAAAAGACTTGAGTTTGCATGTGGGCTAATTGTAGCATTCCTTATTTCACTCCAAACAAGTCTTGTCAATGTATGGGATGACATGATCCATTTAACTATTGGTGCTGAGTGTTGATCTGGTTGGTGAGTGGGAGAGCTTGTGAATGTTTTGATTTTTACCAAGAATGGCTAATTCTGTAAAAACACGTTTTGCAATTTTTAAAAATTTATTGAAATAATGCATCATGGACCTAGTGCACAGTGCAGCTTTGAGTAAACCTTAAACAGAGGAGATCAGGGATTTGTAAAACATAAAAACCTAGCATTTTGTTTATGTATATCAGACATAACAAAGAGAAAAAGGCCGAATTTTCCGGGGGCTAATAGATGGCAAACAACAGTTTGCACGGGTCTTTGCAGAGCTATCAGGCAGTACAACAGTTCCGTCAAGTGACTACTTCGCAAGCTGCAAATTCTGGTGCTAGCTATATTGGGATGCACACACACTACTCGTAAATATTGCTGATGAACCAAGAGGATTACTACCATTTACTAAGCACAACTGTTTTACGGTCACATTCGAAAAATACTCCTAAGAAATGTGTTCCATACCTTTTACAAATATCTTTATCGACAGTTGGTTCGCCGGTTGCAGACACTTTGAGAAGATCACCTTCGAAAACGAAAAAATATACCTTGAGGTAATGGCGACGATAGTGCCAAGCCACAAACATGTTTCAGAATACCCACCAATATTTTAAAACACAACTTGTGCAGTTATGAACAAGTAAAATTTCCTTGGAACTGACTTAAATCAAAAACCTCTGGCTCACGACGAAAACTTTGTGTGATGCCAAACAGCTGAGCAAGAACAAGCAGCAACACCTAGTGGCGATTTTCGTCTCTTGGCTGAGATGCACCGGAGTGGAAGTAAAATCGTTACTTCGTGTTTAACAACGAATTCGTGTGGAACTAATGATAAAAGGAAATGCAGTTCTGCCAGTTTGGTAATTAATGCAGGAATGATGCATTTGATAAAATTAATGTCTCGGCGTGAATAAAACTCCGAAATTACTGCACAAAAGGTGTTGTTTTGCCTACTGTTGATAGTTGGATCAATTTTTTATTAAAATAATTTTGCTCGGCATCATCACACGAATAACTTACCCGTACATACTTTCATGATAAACATAAAAGGATAAAAATGAGGTTTAAGATCAGTTCAGTTTCGTTTATACTCGCTTTTGTATTCATTTCGGAGTGTCACGAGTGGTCTATGGGCGTCCCGGCCATCCCCGCTTACTTGCGCTGTGGACCACGCACCTGCTTTCGCAGTGAATGTTGAATTGGTGGCGAATCAACGTGAAGCTTTCCTTTGCACCCACCCATTAGCACCGAGCACGAGGCTGCATAGTACCGTTTTTAAAGTTTTCAGTATGACCCCACCAGAAATGGAACCCAGTTTACCAGCTTTGGTGTCGCGGTCAAGCAACTGTAGCAACCGCCGGTGGAACGTACCTTAAATACCAACTATAAGGAAGACGATGACGAGGAGCAGACTGAAGTTTTTAACTATCTCCTCATCCGAACAAAAGCTGTTCTGTAAGCGCAGAAGCTGTCATTATTTGATCTGCCTACTGGACCGCAATAAAAAAATTTGCAAACACATTTCTTCTGTAGAATTCGTTCATTCGCCAACATTACCTCACTCGTAAACCAGTTTCGTAACTTGGTGCGGTGGTTTCGTGAAATAGCTCTACCGGTGTCGATGCGCTCAGATCAAAACAGTTATAAGCTAAAGAAATAAGGACTTCGGCTGCTAAGTCTAGAAGTGGATTAAAGTATACATTCAGAAGCGGGATTGAAGGGAGTTAGTCGAAAACGTTAGTTGCGCAAAACTTTGTTTTGGAAGCGCCGATAATTCCAACAACTCCCTGTTGACATGACGTGACACAATACCTTGCTTCAAGCGTAACATTTTTCCGATTCGGAGGACGGCAGAGCCAACAAGTCTTGCAAAAGCACAGCGCGTGGCATGAAGTGCGTTCAACAACGAACCTTCAAAAACACTTGCTGGAATGGAAGGGGCTGGCTGCGCATACCGCATCAAGTTTCCAGCATGTGCACGTCTCCTGCTAACTTTGCTTCTTGTGTGGTAAGTGATGATCGTGTGAGACCACTAATCAAAAATGCCAACACCTACCACAAATTTCTACCGGAAAGCAAGGCTATGCACGTAAAAACTTGTGAATAGAGGGGTTTACCTTCGATAACGCAAACACAAACTTTAAAAGAGGTGTCATTTTTACTATATTCACACACGGAAGGTAATCATTACAGAACCTGCAAAGAGAAGAATGAAAAAAGTACCTTTGACATTTTCAACAGACTGATCAGTCGTGTTAACAGCGCGATCCACAACTTCCCGCTCGCCGTGGTCAGTTTGCACGCTTGCGTCTGCCACGTTATCCATTGTGTTGCTTGTGGTCTGCGTCGCCATGTCAACCGTCGCCTGGACGACGTTTGTCGCGCGAGCAAGGCCAGGCTGTTGCAAATGTTCGATGTACGCTTGCAGCTGCGATATCTGCTGGTCTTTCTGCTGCAGCAGAACGTAGAGATCCTCGGAAGGCTGCTTCATGAAAGGCGGGGGGGTTGCTTGCTGCGGCGGCATCAAAGATGGCGACCTGGCAACCGGTTGCGACCCGGGAAGGAGGTTCGGCGCTGGGGTCCAGCGCATAGTGGCGGGGTCGGGCGGGAAATGGCCCTGCGCTTCGGTTTCAGCCACTATGAAAACCTCGTCCGATGCGGAATGCAGACAAGGCTTGCTCGCAGAAGAGTTTGTGGACCTTAACGGAACCGGGGACTGCTCTGGGGTCCGACTCGCGGAGCCGTGGGGGGAGTTGGCCACGGCCTTATCGCGTGCGCTCCGCAAACGTCCGCAGTCGCAGTTTTTGCACGGCTCACTGTAAACAGTAGGCATTGTGTCAGGCAGGGGTTGTCTGCCTTTCATGCTCGGTGAGAAACTTTTGCGCGGTCTTAACTGAGGGGAACTCCCGATTTGCTGCGGCGGAACAGAGTTGTAGTTGAAGATCACTCCGGGCGACGTCGTGTTCCTGGCGCCGGATGTTTCCGTTTCGTACAAGGACAACTCTGGCACCGACGGCACCAGGGCCTCCGGGCCTGGGCGCACTATCGGTTGCAGCACAGGCGACGGGGTGAGAGACTCGGCCAAGATGTTCTGCGAGTTGAGTCGAGGGACTTTGGCGTTTTTGCGCTTGTTACCAGGCGCCTCCGCGTTTATTGGTTGCAATGGTGAGCGGTGGTTGAACTGGTCTGGTTCGCGGGCGAACTGGGATGGTGAATGGTCACATGACGTTGGTTTCGTTTCGTCGAAGCCCAAAAGCTGAATCAGGTGAAAAGATTGCTTAATATTTGCGACTTTGTTTTTGAATGATGCGGAAAAATACCAACAGAAGCACTGAAGGAAAACACTATAACGTCTGAAGATGGTATTCATTCCTAGGTTTGTTTTCCAGCAACTTCACAATCGCTAGAACGTTTGAGATATGATACCCGAAGAAGAAAAACAACAACATATCAACATTTCACCCAGATCAGGATCATGAAAAATGTTATGTGACAATAAAAAGGGGGAGGCGATGAAATGACAGGGACTTCATCGCTGCAGGGAGTTTTAATTAATTACCAACGACTTTACGGGAGACGATCTTTGCAGTCAAATCTGGGCTTTTACATTTTGCGGGCTCCCAACCGATTGCTCCCAATGGTACCTTTCTTGGCTAATTACCTACAAACTGAACATGCGTTGTGGATGCTGTATTGCCTGTCCCCACAATAACGTTCACCACACAAGAAGGTGTACTCGTATATCTAACGGAGGAGATAAAACGGAAAAGGGAGTTACAGCACATTTGACCTTACTTAGTGATACAAAGGGTTTCAGGCTTTTTTTTCGGCGTCCTGCGAGTACATTCTGGCAGTGTTTGCTTCTGCTTTGCTATGCTGTATCGTAACAAACAAACTTACTACAAAGAAAGTACAAGAAATAGAAAATATAAGTGCACCTTACGAATTAATAGCGGCAGGAAAATGTCATTCGACACCAACAGACCAAGTCGTAAAACTTCAACGGTCAATTTGTGCTGCAAAAAAAACAACACGAAAACAGAAGAAACGAACCATTATTACCGCTTACCTCAGCAGACTGCAGAGCCTTCTCGAAAGCAAGTTTGTTACGTTGGCTTGCAGCAGCCTCGTTGAGTTGAAACTTTATCACTGGAGTGGAGTCAGACAAGGTGTAGTTGGGGATGAAATACTGTGAATACATGTAGATTGTAAAAAATGCAATGACTAATTAACTAAGTCTTAGTGGTTTTGTATCTTCAACACAAATCTTATCTGCTGCTCCCGCTACAACTCAACTGGTTGTCAGGATTTACGATGACGTGTTCTGCAGAAAACGCAAACAAGTAATGACTTAATTTACTGCGATGGCAACACACAATATACACTTTGATTCACGTGATAAGCTTGTCATGGAAGTCATACGTATTGAAAGCAATCGTTACGTCACAATGCCGGTACGCTCAATTAGCGCATTACAGTACATTTCATTCCCGCCTGATACACAGAGGAACAAGTTTATGTCCATACATGGAAAAATTGCTTAATGCCTTTCGCTTTTTATGCCGGTAATCACCAGTCGGTGGCTAAGTCACCCAGAACCCTTTGTCGTCAAATTTCATGCCATTTACAAGCATTTAACGTCAAATCTTGCCTACCCTGCTCAGTTCTTTCAAAAAACGACCAGTCTGCATTTCTTTGTATTAAAAAAAGAACTGTCAAAAGCAAATGCAATCAGCGTTCACAGTGAAGTATATGCTAAAGGCTTTTTCTCAGACACCCGGCTACAACAGCTCATCCTTCTCTGAACATGTCGCACTCATCTTGTTAGATCTGAAATATTTCGACTGAGAGGTTGAAGCACACCTATTGAACACTGACATGCACCTGAAACCGCAATACGACATGCTTGACCTGGAAAGTTATCTCACATAACGACATCGACGGTAACGGAGACATGCACTACTATCGGTGCATGCAGCACTTGCAGTGTATTACCTTTGCCGACTGAACTTCAAACTTCAGGTTTTTCAAATCATGTATTTTGCACTTGTAAAACTTTGGCTTCGCCGAAGCTGAGGTGTAGAGCAAGATCAGAAAAAATCCGGATGGAGTTACGAGTCTGAAAATCAACAAAAGATTTAACCAAATCAGTTTCCTGCCACTGGGATTTCAGCACAAAAAAGTAGCTAATCACTGTATGCGCAGTGAAATTTTTTTGGAGAAGTATACGATCCAGGATTATCGTGCACTACATTCACTCGTGCAGTTACTCTACTCCCTGGAGTCCATAAAATCAATTACAGTTACTCCAACACAAGCACCGCATTTCTGCTTAAACACGAGAAGCTCTTATTTACCATCAGTAAAACATACCTATCGGCCATATTCTTGCACCAAATGAATCTCAAACATGCCAGCCACACCATGTAATGGCGAATGCTTGGTATTCCACTGATCCAAACCCCAACGACTGGAAGCTGACTAAGCTTGGGTTCAGAATCTAGGACCAGAAGTAGCTTTCTTGCTTGATTTAGAGTAAGAAATCTGAAAAATAACCAAAGCTTGCGTTATTTAAGTGCAAAATGCAACTCTGATTGATCCCATGAGACTAATCTGGCTGTAGTAAAGATCGCAGCTATATTCTCATTAACATGTACCACTAAACTTGTTTTCAAAAAATTAACCTAGTAGTTGCTTTTTATTTTTGCAATAAATACGACCTAGCATTTTACACAGCACTCAGAAAGTTCAACAAAACCATCCTCATCACTGACAAAACGCAGTTAAGGTTGCACAAGACAATGAACCAACTGTAAAGCAAAAAACAAGCTCATCAGTTGAACTCACCCACTTCTTGAGCCGCTTTGGTATGAAGTTAATGGTCCAGACAAACTTTTTGCAAGAGCTGTTGGAATGATTGGTACAGGTTTTACTGGCAATGCTCCTGCAACAGGTGCAACTGAAACAGCCAGGCAATGAACGAGCAGCTGGGCTATACCATCTTCAACCATTGACTGTCCATCATGTAAACACACAAATTTTACCTTCCAGGCTTGAGAAACATGAAGGTAAGAGTGTGCAGATGAGAGATGTTGCACATTCTGAAATAATAACATTCACATTTTGAAATATTTTCATTCACAGGAAATATGACTTGGACACATTGGAGACAAATGGCTTGTGCAAGGCTAATGCAAGTGCAACATAAGACCACCAATGATAGTCTATTCAGGTGCAGAGATACAGGTAGCACAGCATGTGCAGAGGACCTAAACAAAATGGAGGTTGCGCATTTTTGTTTGACATTGACACAAAGTTTGCATATGAGAACTTCACCTTAAGCATTCCATCAAACCATTCCTCAGAAAATGCATGCACTGATTCAGCTTGGCTGGTTGTATTTGCTTTGAAATAAAGAGAGGCAACAATGCTGTCAGGCAAATAAGAGGAAGGAACGAGTCTCCCACTTGACGTCAGAGTTCCAGGATCAAAGGTGGTGAATGTCAGCACAGTTTGACTATCATCTGTCAAGACAACAACAGAATGCTAAAAGCAGCTTGTTTTGTAATACTAAACATTCAACAGACATGAAAACAAAAATATTTTGTAGTTTACTGATGGTATGTCTTCAATATTTAATTAATTACTATGAAACACTTTCATCAAAACAACTTTTGGGCCATTAGTTGATGGTTAAGGTTGATGCAGCAATAAATTTCATGTTTATTTGTAGATTTGAACAATATGCTGCTTTGAGATGTCAGCATGAAGTTCAATAAGGCAAAAGAAACATCTCAAACTTGAAATTTTTTCTCTTCTCATCTTTGTACTCATTGCAAAATAATGAGATACAGACAAATCCAGATAACCACATATTCAAGTTGCCAAGCTTTTTATGGATTAGTATAAACAGCACAAACTGTTAACAGAAGCATTTATTACACTTACACAGACGAAATAATGTAATGACCCCAAAAGATACGCTTATTTTGTAGATCAGTTTTGTTGTAGCTTTTGTTCTTTTGTACTCATAGTTACTGATGGGCAAATTGTTCCAGGCATTTTCCTGAAAATTCTAGAATTCTGCAGTGTTTGACAAACTTATGCTCATAAAATAGAGTTAGCAAATGCAGTTGTGCACTACTGCACATTGTGTATGTTTAACCAATTTACATTTGTTTCAGTGCAGTATAGATTGGTTAAACCTGTGCAAGATACAGCGTTATATTAGCTCAACAAAGGCCACCTATTGTTTCGTCAGGTCCCCAAAAGTGTTATTGGCATCACCTCAAACTCTCTAGCACTATCAACTGGCGAGTTATAGCTGAAACCATGTGAGTCACATGAGTGGCTTTGTGCAGGTTTTAAAGGCTTTGAACCAGTGGTTCTTAACGAAGGGGCTGTTTTTTTCGGTCATTTTTCACTCATAGACCAAAGTGATTTTGAAATGACCAAAAAAAATTTAGTCATTTTGGTCAGAAAATCTGTAAATATAGGCTAAAAGCAATTTTACAGTGAGTTTTAATACAACTTTTGAGACAAATGACTGAAATGTTTCAGTGACCAAAATATCTCAGCGAAAAAAACAGCCAGGGGGCGCACCCACCCAGGGGGCATCAATAAATTTCTAGGGGAGTACGAGCTCTTACGTGCCCTATAACATGGAAAGTTTGATCATTAAATTTACTAATAAATATCTTTATTTTTACAGCTTATTTAAAATCAGGGGCCTTGAAACAAAGGACAATCACCTAACACCTTTGGCGCTGGTGTACAAAATATTCGTACTTTGAAAACCCTGCATTGAGCAAGTGCTTTCATGCTATTTTCCTGCCACTTCGCAATGCCATAACTCACCAGGTGATTGTGCTAGAGAGCTGTTCAAACCCTTCAAAGATGCAGCAAGTTGTCTAGATTGCAATGAAAAAATTAGGAAGTTTTGGACTTCATTCTTTGTGGGTGATGTCATATATGGGGTAGGTTTTAAGCCATTTTGACTCAGGTTACCTGGCCCTGGTCTCCAACCACTACAGGGAAGTCTTTGACTCAAGTTTTGATTGGAAACTAGGCTATAATCCGAGTCTTTTCAGTCTTTGATTAACTTTCTAGCGTTTTTGGTTCAAAAGTTATGGTCTAAAAACAACAAAAAATTGACAATTGATTAAGTACTGAATTAAGGGATTAATCAATTTTTTAGATTATTCATAACTATTAGACAAAAAGGTTACGAACCACTGGATTAAACCATGACATCATAAATCACTCTTAAGACATGAAACAGTATAAACATGAGTAATATAAATATAAATCATAAATTTATAATTAATCACTAACAAATTTTCACAAAACTTTTCCATCCTTACCTATTAGATCTCTACAACACTGAAAAACATTATTCATAAAAATGCTTTGTCAAAACTGCCACTGGCCTACCTCCTTGAGTAGCAGCTACAAATTCGGCTTCAAAAGACACAAAATGAATCATTTACAGGAATTTCAAAAAAATATTTCACAAGACATATCCATCCTTGCTGATTAGCTGCCTATAGAACCGAGTAACTTCTAACAAAAATGCTTAGAGCAAAAAGAGCACTCCACACAAAGGACACTCAAGTTGATATGGGTCATTCCATGCCAACTCAACCAATCTTGAGGAAAGTTCCATGGGCACCATCTCAGATTTTTCTCAAAACTGCACCAAATGTGCCTGTATGGGAGCAATGAAAAATCCCCAAGTTTCAGACCAAATATCCCAGTGGTTTAGATTTTATGGCCTTTTGAACTGCAAGGGCCACAACCTATTTTTGCCCTCGTGGATCAACCATGCTCATTTTGAAAGGTTTTTGGAAGCCTATAACTTCATTGTTGTACAAGCTATTTGTCTGAAAATTGGTACTCCAGATATTTTTGGCCTGCTCTTTCTTATTATGCAGTCAGAATTGAGCTAGGAGGTTTGGATCAAAAGTTATAAGCATCTCAAAACTGGAGTTTTGTCAGGCAGAGTACATATTTGTCACATTTTGATCACCCGCTATGAGGTCCGCTCTTGGTCAAGATCTAAATATTCACCTGATTTATGACATATTCATTGAGTACAAGCAAAATATCCTGACACAAATGGCAAATACTGGTTTTAGAGGGTACTGAAAATGGTAACAGCTCAAAAAGTAACCTTCAGACCCCCTTGTTCAGGGGGTAAATGACTGCGTAGATGGTTTCTCAGAGTGATGAAACTTTCCTCACTCAAAGATATATGCTTTAACTATGCCTCACATAAATATAAACATCTCAACTCAATGACTTCATTGTTTGCTCAGCTGATGAAAAGAAGCAATTTTTTCACAAAAATAAGCATTTTTGCAACTAGTGGCACTGTTGTGCACTTGTTTTTGCAGAAAAATGTTCTCAAATTACCATTCCTCAACCAAATTGAATGAACAAAGTGTCTCTTCCCATGTTTTCAGGGGTGAGGATTTCAAACTGCAGCTAAAATTTTGATGGACATTAAGGTTAATATGTTGTGCTTCATTTTTGTGCATCATCAACATTTGAACTTCAGAGATATTCCAAACCTCCACGATTAACTTCTTTTCTTCTTAAAAGTTCCATAACCTTGAGTTGCCCTTAGCTTTCAGCAAGTGGCAGACTTAAGGGGAGGTGAGTAAGAGACTTACCTCAGGTCCCCCCTTTCTCTAGGGGTTTTCTCTTATTTGGTGAACAATGTAATATCCACTCACAAAATACATTCCAAAGCGGATCATAAGTACTCTGCTATCAAAGGGCTCTCAACAGCCACAGTAATGCATAAGTACCCAGCTTTTAAAGAGGCCCTCAATAGCAACTATAATATGCAAGTGCTCTGCTTTCAATAGGCGCCCTCAACAGCTACTTCAATGTGCAACTAATCTGCTTTCAAAGGGCCCCACAGCAACTGCAACGTGTAAGCACTTTGCTTTCAAAGAGGCCTCCATTTGCAACTGTATTGTGTAAGTACTTTACTTTCAAAGAAATCCCCAACAGCAACTGTAATGTGCAAATATGAAAAAGTTTTAAACAAACTTCAATACCTTGAAAAACTGTAGGTTGAAATTTCCTCCAATAATTTCTCAAAAGACTCCAAGTAATAGCAAAAATTTATTCCAAATGATAATTTCCCCCTCCTGGGCTTGATCCAAAGGTCTAATCATGGCTGGCTGAGTATGATGGCATCATCATCAGAGTACCCCCATTTTCAGTCTTGCCCTAGGCTCCCCAACCCTAAGTCCACCACTTGTCATACAAGAAGAGTTTGCCCCGTACTTTGAGTAATTGCAATTACTGCATACGTATGTCAGTTGCTCTGGCATGTCCTATAAATTTTGAATCAGTAACAATTTCAATGCTTACAGTTATAACTAATCAGCAGAATAAGACATGATTCTGCTCAGTAACTTCATGATATCTTTCCTATTAGGACTTCCATACTTTTTCAATACTTTATTTTGGTCAAATTAAATACTTTTACAAGGTCTTGAAAACTGATTTCACAATTCAACACTTTAAATACCACATGGGAACCCTGTAAAATATATAATAAGAAGATGCAATGTGGCCTGTGCAATGTTTTAATGGAAGATTTGGACAGCGTCCTGGCAAAGAGCTATAGGTCTCTCCAAAGTCCAGTACGATTAACGTTTGGGTTGGGGAAGAGTTTCTCTTGAGTTCAGTGGTGTATTTTGCCTGTGACTTGGAAATTAAATTGTTCTGCCTGAGGTTGTCAAATGTATTACTTACTTTCATGATAATTTCCTGAACAGACACTATCAAACCCGCTTTTTCATTCTTAGCAGAAATATTTTTATTAAACATGCCATAGGGGTATTGAAAACTGATATGTTTGCCTGCAGTACGTTTCTCAAATATATCACTTATTTCATATTTGTTCTACATTACATTTTCCAAACATTATTAGAAATCTCATAAAAGTCTTTCCAAAATAATTCAGCTGTTTTACTGTGGCTTAAACATGCCTACTAATTACTCAAGGTACCTGTGCAAAACCAACCTGCATGACAATTCAAAGAAAGTTCATACTGAGATATTTGTGAAGCTGTTAGTAGTGGTGGACTTAGGGTTAGGGGGACTCAAGGCAAGGCTGAAAATAGGGGGCCTCTGATGATCACATCATACTCAGTCAACCATGGTAAGACTTTTTGATCAAGCCTAGGAAGTGGATATGTGGGAGCTTTTGATCAAGCTTAGGAAGGGTGAAATTATCATTTGGTATAAATTTGTGCTGCTACTTCATAGGCTTTTTTCAGAACTTGTGGAACAAATTTTAACCCACAATTTTTAATGTATTAAAGTTGGTTTGAGGCTTTTCCTTGTTTGCACATTACAGTTAGGTTGGGGCCCCTTTCAAAACAGAGCACTTACACATTGCAGTTGCTGTTGAGGGCCCTTTGATAGCAGAGTACTTACTCATTGCAGTGGTTGTTGAGAGACCTTTGAAAGCAAAGCACTTACTCATGATCTGCTTTGGAATATTATGAGTGGATAATAAGTTTTCACCAAAAAAGAGGAAAATTTACACGCAAAACACCTCGAGGTGGGGCTCTTAAAAGGGGGGACCTGAGGTAAGTGTCTTACTCACCTCCCCTTAAGTGTGCCAATTGCTGAAAGCTAAGGGCAACTCAAGGTTATGGAACTTTTAAGAAGAAAAGAAGTTAATCATGGAGGTTTGGAATATCTCTAAAGTTCAAATGTTGATGATGCACAAAAATGAAGCACAACATATTAACCATAATGTCCATTAAAATTTTAGCTGCAGTTTTGAAATCCTCACCCCCTGAAAACATAGAAATAGACACTTTGTTCGTTCAATTTGGTTGAGGAATGGTAATTCGAAAACATTTTTCCGCAAAAACAACAAGTGCACAACAGAGCCACTAGTGGCAAAAATGCTTATTTTTGTGAAAAAATGGCTTCTTTTCATCAGCTGAGCAAACAATGAAGTCATTGAGTTGAGATGTTTATATTTATGTGAGGCATAGTTAAAGCATATATCTTTGAGTGAGGAAAGTTTCACCACTCTGAGAAACCATATACGCAGTCATTTACTCCCTGAACAAGGGGGTCTGAAGGTTACTTTTTGAGCTGTTACCATTTTCAGTACCCTCTAAAACCAGTATTTGCCATCTGTGTCAGGATATTTTGCTTGTACGCAATGAATATTTCCTAAATGTCATAAATCAGGTGAATATTTAGATCTTGACCAAGAGCGGACCTCATAGCGGGTGATCAAAATGTGACAAATATGTACTCTGCCTGACAAAACTCCAGTTTTGAGATGCTTGTAACTTTTGATCCAAACCTCCTAGCTCAATTCTGACTGCAGAATCAGAAAGAGCAGGCCAAAAATATCTAGAGTACCAATTTTCAGACAAATAGCTTGTACAACAATGAAGTTATGCGCCTCCAAAAACCTTTCAAAATTAGCATGGTGATCCACGAGGGCAAAAATAGGTTGTGGCCCTTGCAGTTCAAAAGGCCATAAAATCTAAACCACTGGGAATTTTGGTCTGAAACTTGGGGATTTTTCATTGCTCCCATAGAGGAACATTTGGTGCAGTTTTGAGCAAAATCTGAGATGGTACCCATGGAAGCACTGGTTGAGTTGGCATGGAATGACCCATATAAAAGAAAAAAAGACTTGTCAAGACACATGATACCACTGTTGCTTTGCAACAATAGCAAGGCACTTGGATGAAAACGTACTTACTAGAGCAGCTATGTCCAACTCGTGCCTTGCAGGTGGCCCAGTAAGCTTTTCATTATTGTGAATGTACAATACAATGACAACAGGTGTCTTATTTTTATAACCTCAAATTCAATATTTTTGATGCAATGGTCTTTAGTGCCTGTTTATCATGTACTGCACACTGGCATATTTCCACGTGTTCATTGTTACCTCGGTGTCAAACTGATTTCTACTCATGTGCTCTTCTGCACTTAACTGATTCCTAACCATACCCTTGCTGTTCCATTAGCACTAATTTTACCTGTGGCACTTCGGGAGTGATTAAAAGTAGCATGCAGTCATTACCATTGCAGTTAATATTTCAGTGCTCTGAATACCTTTAAACTAAATTTTGATTTCCTAAAATAAAAGTAAGCCATCCCATGTGGGGGCCCTCATCAAGATAGTGACATAATTTTTGGCCCAGAAAGGCATTTTGGTTGAACATAGCTGTACTAGAGGGAAGTATTTAGCATGGCACTTTCGGTGAGGAAAAAAGTGAAGTACATTCTGGAATGTACCTTGGTGCTTAAAGTATTAACAACTAAAACGTGGCAAGGTTACTTTGTTAGTGATACATCTCAAGTCTTGAACACAATTACATGGAATGTAATGAAATTCCTATCAAGTTCAGCATGACAAAGTTTATAATCAAGTGAATTATCATAACTCACCAGTCTCTTCTGTGCCATGCATAAAACCAACTGGTGATGGTACTAGGCCATGGCCATCTCTAGAGCTCATGGCAAGCTTGTGGGCTACTCGAAAGCACTGCTCTGCACACAAGACTTTGAAGTTGGGACTGCATTTCCAACCAAAATTAACACTTGGACCAATAGGTGTGCCATCCCTGTAAACAAAGATATTTATAATAAAATGTTAATTTGGGTCTCAAAAAGAAACTTACCAGTATTTTAAAATGTTAGAGCATGACTCAAAATCACTTCTGCGGAAAACCATCGTTTTTTTGTTCTTACAAGTCAGAGACAGTTAGGCATGACAGTATTGCAAAAATCTCATTTGTACTAGTGCAGGTTTTTTTAAGGAAAATGTTAGATACCCAATATGAACCTGTAGGGACCTGATTTTCTTTGATTCTAGGGACCTGATGATGATTTTCGCTGATTCTAAGGACCTGAATTGGACCCCTAAAACACCTTTAAAAAAAACTGTGCTAGTGTATTAGTTTTGTGTATGTGCATAGCATGTTACACTGCATGCAGCTCAAAAAGTTAACTTTGGATTCTGCTCAATTAGGAATATATTTGAAGGTCATGCCTTTTTTCATGGAGTAAGGCTGTAATGCAATAATGTGGTTTCAACATACCCAGCTATAACTTCTACCTATGTAAATTTTTCTAAAATTTTCAGTCAAAGAAACCCTTCAGCATGACAAAGTTTATAATCAAGTAATTTTCACCAAATCAACATTTTACATGATCTGCTGTTCAGATCTCGAAAAAGATGCGTGAGGTAATTAAAGAGCTTGGGTACTTTTCAGCACTGTTTGGTTTCCAAACTTTGTTGGTGAAAATTAACTTAAAACAGGGGTTCCCAACCTTTTCACAAATCTCGTACCACCTGGGCGTCCCGTATTATCAATGTGTACCACTTCTTCCAGAACAACTAATTTGATCAAATCTTAGTTTATTAATGTGAATAATATACATTAAAATACTAATAAAAGACCGCAACTAAATTTAATGAGATTTTGTTTTTGTTCACCTGCTACCAATTGGTCGATGCATGGCGTACATTTGCTAATAGTGCACCAAAAGTCATGTCATGAAAAAATAGGAATAGCGGCTACAGGAAAAATTAAATAATTAAAGCAAAGCCCAATAAGCAAAATAGAAAGCTATAAATCCAGGTTTTTGTGGCAAGAATGGAAGTTACTCATGTACCACATGGAAGACCTTCATGTGCTGCTGGTTGGGAACCCCTGACCTAAAAATTAAGGCAGCAAACCTATTTTCCAACAACTTTAATCTCAATGAAAACAGGAAGTATGCAAAAAATAACACCTGATCAACATAGTTCCCAAAATAAATCATTAAAATCCTGCCTTGTAAAGCTGTCAGTCATGGGAAAAGCCATAGTTAATAAATAAAAAAACACCTTGTTAATTCTATTTTTTTTAATGGCATATCATCAAATCCATTAATAACATTGCGAAAAAGGTTCTCCTACTATGTCACCTTTGCAAAGAATAATTGTTAGAATATAAACAGCTTTGAAACCTCTATCATATCCCCTCAAGGATTAATGGATCTCTGTGTAGCCAGCAGGCCTGAACATGTGGTTAGTTTGATCCTCACATGCATTGTGCAACAAACGTTCAATATGCTATGTGTGTTCTGCTGTGCCATTGCCAAAAAACTATTTCAATAAAATTGTGAAGATAGCTGTAAAGTTATATGCTACATGTCAGAATCAACCCCCCAAAAATGTACATGTTTCTTAGTCTTTAACTAGTTTACATTAATTAATGTACTTCAGTTTATCGGTTGCCTACTGGTGTACGTGAATAATTATATTTACAATTAAATGTCAACAGTTATCTTGGCATATGCAAACTCGCGTTCTAACAGTCAGATGACAGATGTTGCCTGCTGGCAAACGCCAACTTGCATACTTTCAGTCAGATGCCAAATAAGCTTTTGCTCTTGGGAGGTCTGAATTTTTTCTTGGCCACTTTAACCAAGGTTAGCAATGGTGAACATTTTGACCATCTTGGCCAAGGCTACCAACAATGGAAATTTCCCCAGCTACAACTAAGCAAGGTTGATAATGTTAGTATCTTTAAAACTTTACAAGGAATAAACATTGCACCAATGTTTTTATTTTTTCAATCTCTTGTTTGTTTATGCATGAAACACAGCATCATTTACACTATAATTAGGCCAGAAATTCACATGAAAAAAACACATGAAATGGTAGCTCCAACAAGAGCATTGGTAGGCTTGATTTTTGTAAGCATAAAAAATTGCAGTAAATACAGTATCATTTAAAATGTTGGTAGGTTTAAAACTTTGCAAGCAATGAGCATTGCACTAATCTCTATATTTTTTAAACATGGTGCTTGTTTGCGCATGAAACATAGCACTATTGTGATTATTGTTAGGCCAGAAATTCTCAATAAAAAAATCTCACAACAAGTCAGCTCCATGTTGAAACAATTTGTAGGTTTGATTTTCACACGCATACAAAATTGCAGCAAAGACAGCATAATTGAAAATGTTGGTAGGTTTAAAACTTTGCGGGGAATAAAAATTGGTAGGTTTCCATTTTGCAGGCAATAAAAATTGTACTTGGAAATGAAGGTATTCACACATTGTGACAACCACAAGGCTGACACTTGATCTTTCACAACTGCAAGGCCAACTTTTGAACTTTCGCAACAATTGTAAGGTTGGCTTTTGAACTTTTGCAACAACTGCCAAAACTTGCCAGTAGGAAACAGTTGGCAAGTGATGAATATTGCAAAAAACACAAACTTTTCATCCTTAACAATGAAGTTTGAACACAAGACCTACCATAGGTTTGTTCTTGAATTAGGAACTGACAATGAAGGTCCAAATGGTTTTTTGAACTCCATTACAGATAGTTTATTCTGACCACTATAAGCAGTCATTGCTTTGTTACCATGATACACACAATTCACTTGAAGCCTGAAATGCAACATAGCTTTGAATACAACAAATCTGTACTCTAATAATCATTAAGACATAGTGATTATTATAGCATAATAAAATAATGAACACATAAGGCATGGTTAAATTGAATAAGCCATGAACACAACCGGTCATTTGCTGCCTTAAAGTAGTTTACTACTAATAACTCTTCTTTTAATGCATATCTAAGCAACATTTTATGACTATTTTCAACAAAAGCAAATTCTAAACCAAAAATGAAACTTATGCATTATTTACAGAAGACAGCTTATGTTAAAACCTAAATATCTAGGTTTTAACATAAGCTACAGAAATAATATAGCATGTCAGACAAGCTAAAGAAGAAGCTGATTGCGTTATATAATTCAAGAACAAATATGGTTGTAATTATCATTGCCTTTTGCATCTGAAGAACTAATTCACTGGTTCTTAACACTTTGAGAGCTGGTGTACGATATATTCGTACTTCGATTTTGGCCTAAAACAACAGCAGTTTTTGGTTGCCTTACCAACGCCCTAGCTCCTCCGTCGATTGCGCTAGAGAGCTGTTCAAGAGCTCAAATGGATCGGCCAGTCTAGTAGATAACACTCAAAAAAATTTTTTTGGTTGGGGGATGTGGATGTTTTGTCACTGACGTCATAAGTGAAGTAGTTTTGGAGTCATTTTGGCTCGTGTTGCCTGGCGTAAGGCCCAACCGCTAGGCCACAGTGTTTCGCTGAAGTTTTCATTGGAAACAAGGCTCGAGTCCGAGTCTTTGATCGACTTTCTAGTGTTTCTGGTTCAAAAGTTATGATCTAAAATAAACAATTTAATTAATTATCTAATTAACTAATTAGTCAAATATTTTTACTAACTTACATCATAACTTTTGAACCCCAAACCCCAGAAGATCATCCAATGTATCAAAAGACTCGGATTGTAGCCTAGTTTCCAGTAAAAACTTCAGCGCAATACTACCACCTAACGGTTGGCGCCAGGGCCAGGCAAAGTGGGTCAAGGTGGCCTAAAAGTCCTCCACTTATGACGTCACTCACAAAAAAAACACATCCCCCAAGCAAAAAATGTTTTTCGAGTGCAGACTAGAAGACTTGCCATGTCTTTTGGCGCTTCGACCAGGTCCGTAACCCAAACAGGAGTGGAGACATTCCCGCGCAAAGCCACGTGCGTTTATGTGTTTTTTTCCCGAAAATCCCCGAAAGCAGCCGGACGCCAAAGTGTCAAGCTAGGGTAAATTAACTGAACCATAGATTGCAGCCAATGTAAATTTTTATAAATCATTCTAAACTGCAAGAGTTGTTAATCTTGTATTTTCAATAAATGAGCACCACTGAGTGTATTGGGGGTAAATCTGGTGGTCTTGTTTGATGAAAAGGTAAGATATCTAAAAAAGGTTAAGAAGCACTGCACTAATTTTATGTATAATATGAATAAAAAAATTGAAAGAAATGGCATTAGTACTGAAGTCAAAGCAATACACACATTATGGGACAACCTAGAGTTCCATATTCAATCAGAAATGAAAAACATGGAAACATTTTTCACATTTTTCGTTCACTTCTATGATATCAGTAGTAGTACGCAGTTTATATTTTCATTCAGATTTTTGAATTTATCACTTTAACTGAATGACTTCTGATTGGGGAGACCCTGGAAAGCAACAAACGCACAAAGCTTCACACCATGGCAACAAGAGATCACATGTCATACTCATTTTTTTACTGTTTGTTTGCACCAGTTGCATATATGTGCTATTCTAAGGACACACCCCATTCATGATGCATTGTATATGCGTCGCTGTGCTGACTTGGCAGCCTCAAGAACATCCCCTCCTTTTTACAACAAACCACAATGTATCGCAAATTCTTTTTGTGAAGGTTGCATTTGGCATTGCCTTCACATCCTGGTCACACCACTACTTTATTGGCATGTTTTGTTTAGCAAATACATAAATTTAATCAGTCAATCTGATTCACTGTAACCTGCGAAAAGGTGAAGGTGTCACTGAGACTCACAGCTGCTTGAGACATGAAGCAGGTAGGGGATTTGAGAGGTGACTGTACAATTTAAACATTGCCTTTGACTCTGCATTACCTTTAAATGTACACAATGGAAACTTCTATCGAGAACTGACACACAAGGCAAGGTGTCTACTTTTTACCATGGTGGCAAGACTAACTTGTAGCAAAAAGTAGAAAACAGCTGGAAGTACTTGCAGAAATGCATTGGCTTACTGACTCACTGAATGACTAACCTGCAAGAGCATGCAAGGTCATAAATATTCATGAAATAATGTGAACAGAAAAACGCACTCAGCACAAATGTGTTGCTGGTAAGTCCCTTGATACATGCAAATACTGTGTGAACAGTTTGTGCCCATCAAGAGACTTAACATGTTTGGAGCCAGTGAACAGGTTTATCGCACTTTGAAATCGCGCATTGAACACTAATTTTACATCACTTTTCAACTGAATAACTCGCTAGTCGAATGTGCTAGAGAGCTATCCAAACGCTCAAAAGACTTGGTAAGTCTTCTAGTTTGCAATGAAAAAAATATTTTGGTTTTGTGTTTTTTGTGGATGGCGTCATAAGCGGGGTAGGTATTTGGCAATTTTACTCAGGTTACCTGGCCCTGGGCCCAACTGATAGATGGAATAAATTTCCAAAGCTTTTATTGGAAACTAGAGCTCGACCGATGTATCGGCACACCGATATATATCAGCCGATATGATGATGTTGCCGGTGTATCGTATTGGCAAATTTTCGCCGATATACATTGACAATATTTGCTCATAAAAGTGTTGCGCTGTTGCTCTGCATAGAGCGTTTGGAAACCCAAGTTGCTACTTCGTCTTTGACCCTGATTGAATAATACAAATGCACTGTCCTGTTCCTAGTGCACATAGCCTTCACACATACAGACCGTTGTGCAACAGTCCCAACAAAACGCTCTATGACGTGACATTCGCTCATAGGTTTTGGCGCAGTAAGCAGATAATTGGCTGCAGACAAACTAGGTTATGTGCTTTTGTGTTGGTTGGCTGTTTTACTAAGGTCTCTCTAGGCTAGCTAGACAGTCTTGCATTCAGCGTGCATCAAAGAAGTGCCTACATCACAGCGAGCAGGACCCAGGTTTGCACAGAATTCGATGTTGCACAGTTCTTCATCATAGTGAAGTGATGATTTTAATGCGTCACACATTTTTGACTTACGACATCTGAGCATAGGCACAGATGTCTACGCAAGGAGTAAGCCCACTTATACGCAACACATGTTTGCTGTTTGTACATCAGAGTTGGACTAACTGTGAGTCCTAGAAATTGCTATGGATTGCAGTAAACACAACGGGTTAAACTATCCTTTAGTCAAACACAGCTGGTTGAAATGGTCACGTGACAAGTACAATATGTAAAGAAACAAGGGTTTAGCCTACAGTTCACACAATGCAGGGAAGAAGCTGCTAACAACTTGCCAGCACTGAAAGCATAACATTACTTGTCTATTAGACTGACCCATTTACAGATGTCACAGTCAGCTGAGACAGTCATGCTGTCCAAACTTGTCATGTGACCAGTTCAGCCAAACATGTTCGGCTGGTGGCAAAAATAGCTCCAGGAGCGTATGTTTTGCTTCACAAGGCAAAACAAGAGTGTATATCTTGCCTCATAAAATCACTGTAACTTGTGAAAATATTTTCTTTGTTTATGTGGCCTGAAGAAAAAATGCACTGTAATGTCTTTAACTGTAGTTTGAAAATGTTTGGCTGATGGCAAAATAGCTCACAGCCTCATGAGGCAAAATAGATACTGCTTGAGTAATACAAAAATATTGGTATCGGCATCGGATATCGGCAATGAAAATTGAAAAACATCGGTATCGGCCTAAAAAAACCTTTATCGGTCAAGCTCTATTGGAAACCAGGCTAAAGTATTTTGAGCTTTTCATTGTTTTTTTAGTGTTTTTGGTTCAAGAGTTAGGGTACATTTACCCATTTTTTATAAAAGATAACCAGTTTTTTGCAAGCAAGGTTACAAACACTGAATGCACCATGTGGTTGTCTGATTGTATCCCTGCAATAACACTTGACTTGCATTCATAAAATTTTCATAGGATGCTTTATAGGCCAAAAAAACTTACCCAGTTGAACTTATCTTTAGGTAGCATGACTTATGGCAATTGAAAAAGGAAGTGCCTATAGATCTGCCAGTGGTGACATGGTTAGAATATAAAGCTGAATTTGTCACTCTAGTAGCACCGTGATGTTAGTTGAGCAGACGTGTCTACGTCTGCCGTGCAAATGATTTTCAGTTCGGCTCTCACTGTGTTGCCTTTTGTAGTTGTACTTATAAAGCAGTGATTGTACTTTTTTATGGGACCGGTTTTTCTTTACTTTTTTCAAAACTTTCCAAACTTTTCTGTTGATATTTACATTTTAGGGCTTAAGTTAACGGTTTATGGTTTAGGGCCGTGGTTCTTAAGCTGGGTTTGATCATACCCCTGGGGCTTGAGGACAGAGCCATTTCAGAGGTTTAACAAAGGTCTTCTGAATTACAAAATTCGGCAAACGTTTTTGGTTATATTTTATTAACAACTAATAACTCTTGTATATTTCAAAAATAGAACAGTCTTCACTTTCATGGATTAGCGCAACGTTGCCCACGCCAAAGTAAAGGTACAGCGTAGGAGATCTTAGCTGAAGCGTGACGAAACTTTTGGTTACGATCACAGCAAGCTAATCATGACACTCTTTACTGTTATTTTTTCAGCAAAATCAGTCATTGATCTTAAAAAAAGGTTAACGAGGAACTAAATAATATTGACAACTGGTTGAAACATAATAAACTATCTTTAAATTACAATAAAACTCATTACATGATGATTACAAAACAAAAGTTACCTCTGGATTTTGACATGAACATTAGCATTAATAATCATATTATATCCAAAGTGGATAATCTTAAATACTTGGGAGTAGTATTAGACAACAAGCTAACCTGGAACTCACACATAGCTCAAGTGAAAAAACAAATATCCCAAGCCTGTGGAGCTCTTACAAGGCTTAGACATTACCTTCCCATCAATTCTTTAATAACAGTATATTAAAGTCTGGTCTTTTATCATCTCCAATATGGAATAAGTAGCTGGGGTTCAGCATCAACATATTTACTTAAAACAATAAAAACAATACAGAATAAAATTATAAGATTAATTACATCTAGTTCATATAGATCAAATGCTGAAAAACTGTATGCACAGCTCAAAATTTTAAATCTAAATGACATTTATAAGTTACAAATAGCAAAATTGATGCATAAATTTAAGCATGACTGCTTACCATCTGTTTTTAACTATTTATTCACAAAGTTGGACAATTTACATTCATATAATACTAGACAGAAAACATCAAGAATATATAGTTCCCAGAAAAAGATTGGCAATTGCACAAAAATCTCTTGCTTATATAGGAGTTAAGATTTGGGAATCTTTAGATCAAAATTTAAAAGTACAACCTTTCTACGTTTTCAAAAAGAAATGCACTTCTTAAACCAATATTAACTCGTGTCATTTATATGCTACCTTAAGTATTCCCCATTGTCATAATAAAAATTTCTGATGGTACAAACCTCAAACCCCATTAACATAGTATTATCTCAACATTAGACTAGTGGGGGACCTAACTAGAAAACTATCTGGTTATATTAGGTACCCCAGGAAGATGCATATATAATTTTGATTGTATTTCTATTCATGAGTTTGCTTGTTTATTTTATCTTGTTTATCTGTTGTTGTTTTTTTGTTTTTTTTTGTTTTTTTTTCGTGTGTGTTTGTTTCCCAAATAAAACAAATGAAAAAAAATGATATGGTATTAAATCCCTTCATTTCTGTGATGCAACAATTCCATCATGATAATCTTGTTTGGAGCATATCTTCGCTGCACATACTGCTCTGCACGGAGAACTATCATGGCTAGAGTTATTCACTTCATCAGCTTGTAGCAAGGAAAAAGAAAATCAGAAGCTTTCTAGATATTGTAAGTAGTGTCAAATGTAAAGAGGACAACATCGTCCATGTCACGCCACTTTTAATAAATCGTAAATATGTAATATTGTGTGATAATTTAAATTTTTTGCTGACTAGCAAGGTATAACTTTCACTATAGTTGACTTATCTACAATAATTTGATTAAGAGTGATGCTCCACACATAACATTGTATGATGCACAGACACGCACTCGTATCAAAACTTCCAATAAAAGCTTTGCTGCCACCAGTACACGCTTTTGTTCTCAAAATTGATGTTCAACAAACTGTTAATCACATGTGAGGGCACTGTTAATCATCGCATTTTTATGCAGTTGTATGAAGAAACAGACTTGCAATCATAAGCCCTTCTTTATACTTCTAGGCTATCTCAGAAAAAGGTGATAAATGGCACTTTTTGAGTGCAAAATTATTTAAGTTTCTACAATATCACAAGCAATCACTGGCATTTGTAACACTTTGAGGAGTCACGTTTACTTCTCACCTGGTTTACTTGGCTAACATTTTTGGTGCGCTTAATGACATGAAAGCGTTTACAGGATTTGGAAAGATATTTTCTTTGGGTTGGGTACTACTTCCTAGTTCCTTGACTGACAACAGTATCCAACATGGATATGGGAGCCATTTACTTTGACACTACAAGTGCAGATATTATTAATCAACACATAGAATAGATGACAACATTAAGCTTCAGGAAAATGAGATTCAAAAGCATATCTTCAGCACAACAAATCTTCATACATTTTTAGTGTCATACTAAATGGAAGAGTATCTGCGTATCACTAAGTTTACCCTTGTTCTCTCGTCGTTCATAACACAATGAGTATTTTTATGTGAGCATGCATCTTCTATATGGGTGGATGTTAAAACATAAAATGGAAGAGACTTCTTGTAAAAGGGACATGACATAGGAATTGTTCTTTCTGAAACAAATAAAGCCACAACTCTCCCAGATCATTGCTAGAAAATGAAACAGATGTTTATCATGTTAGATAGCATCGACAAAAAACGTTGTATTGATTGTTCAGTTTGAACTCTTGGTTGATTTTGTTTCAGCAACCTGTTTAATCAGTAACCTATTTTTATTTCTTGTTGCTATTTTTGTTTCCTGTTACCACTGTACAACAAACTAGGCTTTGAAACAAGCTTGGAGAATAACATTGTGTTCAGCAGGTTTGTATAGATTAAGAGCTACTGGTTTAAGGGAGAAGTTTAGGGTTTAGTAGTAGTCCCTTTTAACCAAACCAAGCGTAGTGCACAGTCCCATTGCTAATGCTTTGGTCATTGTGATTGTCAGTCTCAGTGTACTGACTACTAATAAGTACTGGTCGGTGGTCCTCAACTCAGGACTGCAGTTAACAATGACTCACAACCTTAGAAATATTTTAACACAACAGCTACTCCCTTTGCACACCGAGTGACACCATACTGTAGTCAAAACGAAACACAATTCAGGGCTATTCATGATTCATGTTTTCCTGCAGTATTCCAGGACTTCCAACCAAACTTTAACGTTTCAAAACATACGCGCATTTTACGCATGAATAGTTACAACTATGCGAAGTTGGACAGCTAAAGTTTTCACAGTTGAGCGGGCATCAACCGAATCGACTCCTGCAGGATACTGCGTTTTTCTTTCGGACTTGGATCCAGGCCCGGAGTCACAAATTTTTGAAAAACAGGACCCGGATTGGGAGTCACTTTTCAATTTCGACAGTAGCAAAAGTCTGCGTGGTCATTTCTTTAGTGAAAACATGGGTAAATTTCCGGTTGGGTCAATGACAACCGGAGTCTGAAAAGGAGACGGATTGTCAAATTTGAAAAATTGCAGGATCCGATTCAAAAAATTTGGAACAGGAGCAGAGTCGGAATCTGAAAAAGCTACCCTGGCCACCTCTGATACAAATGCCAGTAATTCTCACATGCCGGTGTCAAGCGAAATTTCTGACTTCACGCCATGTGCACATGCACAAAATAATATTCTACATATCGAATACGCAGATAAAACTGATGATTTGGGCTTAGAGTTTTATATTTAAGTGAGTGGGTCAGGTTAGGGGTTGGATTAGGGTTAGAAAAAGAAATATAATTGAGGTCTAACACTACGTCCAATATTTTTCAGTTGTTACTGTTATTCTCGTACTGTAGCTTGTTTGTGGGTAGGGTAGCCAGATGGCCGGTATTTCACCGGCCTGGCCGGTATTTTACTGCAAATTTAGCTGTGGCCGGTAACAGGCCAGTATTTCTTAAATCCGTGCCTGCTGCCAGTATTTTGAAAATGAATATACGCAGTAACTGCAAAAAGAACTAATGCAGAAGATGTTCACTTGAGGAATTGATATACAACATGGAATATTGCATTTTTAGAAAGTGCATTATTTTTGATAGTTTCGGAAAACCACTGTTCACCTGAAACATTGCAATTATCGTTTGTTATTTAAAGTAGGTTAGCTTACTAAATCCCAGCATAGGGCTACTGACTCGGTGCACAAACCATACGTTTATACATTGTTTGAAAAATTTTCAAAACGGCATTGTAGGAGCTTTATTGAATTGTAAAAAAATATAACAAAAAATAAATGCATTTTCAAAACAATGTTCTTATCAAAATACGTTATTCGAGAATCCCGTGCCATATGGACTTACGAATTACGACACAGCCTGGATCTGTCACTGTTGAAAAAATGGCCAGTATTTTTACAAAACGCATCTGACACCCTATTTGTCGGTATCTAACATCTTACCAAAAAATTTTAATTTACACAACAAACATCAAAATAGTAATCGCCGAACTTTATTCCTTTACTCTGAGAAGCAAACTAGCTGACTAACAATAATAGGTCAGAAATTTCGCTTGACACCGGGACTTTACTCTAGATGTGTGGCGCACACCCAACCAACTGATATAGTGATGTGAACTTTTCCAGATAGTGCGATCAAGGGAAAATCACAAAAAGGATTGAAAGATCACTATGGACGTCTGATTGATTTTCTGAGTCAAATTTCAAGCTGTCCTATTTCAACTTGCTTGATTCAACTGATTTTTTATGCATCACTAGTTTCCCGTTTCGTTTTTTGATTTAGCAATTGGGATGTCTGCTAATTAGAGTCCTGTGCGGGTTGAAAAAAATCCCCCCTCTCTCCCAGGATCTGCAAAATTTAAAGCCTGCCCCACACATGCAGGAATTTGAGAAATCCTACCTGCTCCTGACCACATCTGCAAACTTTTAACACGCACCCACCCCGCACCTGCAAACACCGAATCCGCACCAGTGTTGAACATGACCGGTTTCCGGATCGAGATCCAACCGGATTATGTGATTCGTAACCGGACCCGAATCGGACTGGATTTCGAAAAAACTCCACCGGATAAGATATGGATATCCAAACTGCGTTGGTCACTGCAATAAAATGCTTGATCAGATTTTTTTCTGATATAAACCGGATTGGATCAAATATTTGGACAGTACAACCGGATGAGGATCGGACTGGATTACACAATGAAAATATTGGATTAGGTTTGCAAAAACTCCGATCCGTTGAACACTAGCACCCACCCTGTACCTGCAGACTAGAGATGGCATGGGCCGCTAATGGTCCGGTTTTTGGGCGGGCGGCTGAGGTTGAACGGGCGGGCCGCTGACGATATTTTTAGAGGTTGGATTTCACCGAGCCGGTGCGAGCCGCCCGCTAATGTTGAAAAAAACTTTAAAATATTTTTTGAGTTGAAAGAACAACTTGGTGGCAATGAACCAGAGTGAAACTACTTGGCATTGCTTTGCCGTTGCTGTATTTTTAGGCAAATTTGCTTTTCCCATATGTGAGCATTCTGTCGGGCGCGACTGAAAGGTACACTTTAAGCAACTTTTCGTACATGAGTGATAACGTCTTGCATAAGCATGGCGGCAAGCGGTTTTGGTGCTGAGTGAGTGGCTTCTTGGAGAGAACGTGTTATGCAACGTTTTGATGGCATGCTATAGGTGTTTTATTTGTATATATGTACCAAATCACAATCGCTTTACAAGTAAGGTTGCGGGGTTTTACGTTTAGAGTTTAGGTTTAGGGATTCAGGTGTAGGGATTAGTGGTGAGGGTTAAGGTTTACGCTTGTAGGATGAGTTTTTGGTTAAGAGCTGAACAGCTGCAAGAAAATCTTCAATAGGAGGGCTTTACCTTTGTGCGGGGGTCTTGACATTCTAAAATTGACGAAAAATCCACTGATTCAAACAGTATAGTTTCACATTTCAGTTTGTGGGGTGCTTGGAGCTTTGCTTAGGGGGGCTAGGCTAAAAAATGCTATCCCGTCGTGACGTGACTGGTTGAGGGTTTCATTTTTAGGTTTAGGGATTTGGGTTAAGGTTTTATGGTTGGGGTTTTAGGTTTTGGGTTTCAAGTTTAGGCTTCGAGTTTTTGGTTTGGGTTTGTAGGTTTAAGGTCTTAGGTTTAGGATTTCAGGCTTACACACTAATCCTAGCATGTAACTTTGTACATTGTGCTTGTCACATGACATGTCTACTTCAACCAATCATGATCCACCAAAGGCAAAATAGTCTCTGTAGATATTTTGCCTTAGAAGGCAAAATGGCCCTTGCAGATATTTTGCCTCAGGAGACAAAATAGACAATATTGCCAATTGTTTAGTAGGCCGGTTTGGAAAACAATAAAGTTGTTGGTCCACGGGCAGTTAATGGGCTGAATGTTGCAGGTTATGGGCAGTCCGGGCCTGAAAAATCTTGGACCGTGCCATCTCTACTGCAGACTTCAAACCAGGGCAGCAAACTTTGAACTATTCAAAGACCTCATGACAAAGCCATTACCCGAACAACCTGTGTCAAGTACCTTGACGTTTTCATAGACGATAAGCTTGCATGGTCTATCCATGTAGCCAATCATGAAAAAAAATTTCTCGTAGTATTGGAATTTTTTATCGAATACGTCAGTACCTAAGTGATACTGCACTAAAACCATTTTACTTCAGTTTTGTTTATAGTCATCTGCAATTTGCTATTGGTGCTTGGGGTGGTGTTGGCACAACAACCTTAAACCAATTAAATCTATTACACAACAAGATAAGACCAATGACATACAGCTCTTTTAGGACAAATATAACACCACTATAAAAAAGCTCAACCTTCTTGATCTGGATGACATTTATTTAATTTCATTTATTTGTTTACGAGCAGACACGAAGTCCATAGTGTGAACACATACTCTGTAGATTTACGTCTTGGCGTTTACTATAGTACTTTATAAATTTGAACTCCGCGCCTTGCCTACTTCTCCGAACTAGACTCGTCGATCACAGATGTCCTTGCACCGAATGAAGCTCTATTCGTTACTGAGAACACAATCGAGCACACTAACGCGAAGTTTCGAAACGCTGTGACTTCTGTCAGGTGATGTACACAGCAAAACGTTAAAACCACAGCTAAAACAACTGCACTTTCCCCATGAGGCCGACCACGTTATCCGCTACAGCTACGAGATTCGTCACACTGTTTATTACGTAACAGTAAGGAGCCACACTTCCTGCTCTTCTACCAATGAGAATCAGGTTTACTTGTGCGTTCCCACGGAACAGCGCAGGCTAGTGGTCGAAGGTACCAGAAAAATCTTACACTCCCCCCAAAATTGTCGCCTCCAGTGCAATTTTATAACGCAACAAGATTTTCCAAACACAAACCAGCTAAATCACCACAATGAGCGAACAGCACTAACAAACAATCTGGTTAAATCCACCAGCTTTCTCGTGGGCAACAGAAAATGCTCACGTGCCAACAATAAATTCACATCGGGCTCAGTAAATCAGTAATGCAGTTTATGAACGTCTTGTTTTAGAACGCGTGGCGTTTCAACGACACAGACGAAATGAAGGTGTGATAACAAAACACTCGGACTGGCGCCGCCTTGCGTTACAATCTTCGGAGCCAGTGCTCCAACATCGTAGATCAATCATACACGATCACAACTTCGCTGACACTCGTACACGACTCCTTGCACATGATTCCTTGCGGGCATTCGTACACGATTCCTCGCACACAGTCGCACACGATTCCTCGCACCCATTCGTACACGACTCCTCGCACACGTTCGTACATGATTCCTCTCGTTCGTTCGTGCACGATTCCTCACACGCAGTCGCACATGGCTCCTCCACCGACGTTGAGCTCAGGTCCTCTGACGCCATTTGCACCGGTTCAAGGTCACTCAGAGAGTTCTCTCGTGCAGGTTGGATTAGACACAACTTGTGAATGGGGCGTCTGACATTATGGCCATTAATTGGAATAAGGACTGATCGTACCACACCATGCTCATCTGGGTAGGTTTCCACGATCCTACCTAACGGCCACTGCGATCGAAGGCATTTGTTGTCAACTGCTAACACGATGTCATCGAATTGTTCTTCGTGTCATGCCATTTATGACGGGGAAGAATCGTTCAAAGATACTCCTTGGAAAACCTTTTCCAGAAGTAATCTGCAGCGGTCTGAACATAACACCATCCTTGACGAGGGTGATCATCCTTCATGCTGGTAATTATTGGAGGCAGACCTGCAACAGCATTTGGTCTCAGAAAATGATTCGGGGTGAGTGGAAGTTCGCTATCCACCTCGAGAGTGATTGGTGTCAGCGGGCGAGAGTTCATTATTGCTTCCACTTCGAGTAAGAAAGTTCTGAGCTGATCTTCAGCCATTGTCCTCTCTTTCATAGATGTACGGGAGTCCATATTTTTGGGGATGCAAAAAAATTTTGCCCAAATTTGATCTTGTTTTTCCCAAATAACGTATAAACAACAAGTCTTAATGTTAAGACTAAAACGTACCATTGTAAACAAATCAAGGTGTCTGCACGCCTAATTACCAAATATCGGGGTTCAAAGCCACACGCTCTCAACTAGCGATCAATATTCTGCATAGCCACATGTGACCAATTGTAATATCTATTGCGTTGAAAAATGTTAGTTAATTACAATAAAATCCCCCCAGTATTGCTGTTCATGCCACCACGTGTGGAAGGTGCAGTTCAGCATCTTCATTTTCAAGCTTTTATACATGTTCTAAACGTATTCTTCCAACACGGTCATCCTAATAGCTAAGATATGTTCTTCTCTAGCATGGATGTGTGCATAGTGCATTTGTGTTGGCCACAATCACAATCAATCTGGAAAAGGAGTTAAATATCAGGTTATGATATACACTTATTACATTGCCGCAAAAAGGTCAAGTCACAAGTAAGGAGAGGGAAAGGAGTCAATGTAATACATAGGATATAGCTTTGCTTACCAAAGTATGCAATTTTCACTGCAATGTGTTGTACTTAAAATATAACAACTTAGCTTCTAAAGTCACATTATGAAAAGCAAAAATTCACTCCAGTTTAGACAGTTAAATGCGCACTGAACACATCATGTTAAGAAAAAATAGCAATATGGGACTGATACATGCTAACACTGCAGCTTATACGATCAACTACCAAGGAATGTGTACAAATGCACATTTCCAATGACAAATGACTTATAACTTCAACAAGAATATTGTATAAAAATAGCAGTGCTTTACTGGACTGCATTAGCATTAGTGAATTATGCTGTGCAATAAATAGTACAGTTGCTACTGTTCATGAAAACTTCACTTCACAGCATTAAATTGAAACAATAAAATTTGGCAGGATGCAACATGTAAAATTCACTGCATGAAGCAAACGGAAAATATAAAAACCTAAACCAGGATTTCTCAACTGGAGCCCTCGATCCCACTTGGGGGCCATGGAGCAAGCAAGTTTGAAACACGAAAACTTCACAGTGTCATATCACAGCTACACCACATTACTACCACAAAACAGTTTGTTGCTACAACTACATTTTAGTTATACACTTTCCAGCACCAACTTTTTGAGGTTTGCAAAAATTTGGGTTAGTTGGAATGGTGAGTTACCACTACATGTTCCTATTTTTAAAATATTTCCAACTCTACCCAAATTTGAATGAGTTTGTTTCAATTGGCCCAAATTTGATTTGCGCTGTTGTAATTTGCCAAAATATTTATAATAATGAAAATCTGAATGACACTTTTCCAATGTGCCTAGATTGTTCAAATTGTACCCAAGTTTGAATGAAGCTCTTTCAATTACCCAAATATGATCAAGGCTGTTGGAACTTGGAATTCGCCCAAATGTTTCTAATTGTATGCAAATTTAAAAGAAGTGATTGCATATAACCCAAATGGAATGAAACTTTGTAGTACCCCAAAATTGAATAAAGTTGTTTGAAACACCCCCAGAATGAACAAAGCTGTTTGAAATTACCCAAAATTGAATGCAGATGTTTCACTTTACCCAAATTTGAATTGAGCTATTGCCGTTTGACCAGAGTTGATTTGGTCTGTTGGAATTCACCCAAAATTTTTAAATTTATGGAAACATTTCTAACTACACCCATATTTTTATGAAGTTGTCCCAATTTGCTAAAATTTCGTTGAGATTGTCAAAATCAAACCAAATGATTCTGATTTTATCCAAATTTGAATAAAGCTTTTATAGTTCACACAGACATTGCTAAATGTACTAAAATTTCAATGGAGCTGTTCTTTATAGCCCAGGTTTGAACAAGACTGTTTGAAGTTGTCCACAATTGAAGAAAGCTGTTGCAAAATGCCAAAAATTGATTTCTGTCATGGACTTCACCGAAATGTTTCCAATATATCTAAATGTTTATATTTTCATTCAGATTTGAATGAAGCTTTTCTCATTTGCCCAGATTTAATTGCATCTGTTGCACGATACTCAAATGTTCCTAATTTACTCAAATGTTTCTCATTTTACTCAAAACTTGAATGAAGCTTTTTAGTTGGTCCAAATTTGATGAAAGCTGTTGTAATTACCACATGATTCTTGTTCACTCAAAGGCATTGTCTGTTTTGAAATCAGGGGCAAAAAAAGAACGGCAAAATAATCTAAGACTATTTAGCCGTTTTGGCCATTAATTTGCCGTTGATTTGGCTGTTATTTTGCCTTACTTGGGAAAACAGACACTGAATGTAGCTGTATACTTTGCCCAAATGTTGAAAATTTTAGCCCGAATAATGGCCAATTTTTCAGCATTGGGGATGCGACCGCATCCTCATGCCGTACGCTTATGCTCTCTTCAGTCATTTATAGAAGGGCACGACATACGGAGCGGACCATCCTTTCCCAGACTCCACCCATATGACTCGCAGCCGGGGGGGTGAATTAGGACCATTCTATTACCCTTTTGCGGAAATAATTATAAATCTGCGATTGGTTCCAAGCTTTGATTCCTTCTCGCAGGACATGTTCAGCGCCAACTAGGTTGGTGCCGTTGTCAGAGTAAAAGTGAGTGGTTTCACCATAACGTGAAACAAAACGCCGGATTGCGTTTAATAATGTATCAGTAGACAAGTCAACAGCTAATTCTAAACACACCGCCCGTGTGGTCATACACGTTAAAAGACAGCAATAGCGCTTCATATCGCTACGCCGTTGGCGAACCAGTAGTAGCCCGAAGTAGTCAACACTCACGTAAGAGAACGGTGGCAATTCCAGCTGCGTTCTTGCGGGAGATAACTCAGTCATAATCTGCTGACCTTGTTTCGTGTTTCAGCGTCGGCACTGCGGACAGTTCTTTATCATGCGCCGAACTGCAACAATTGCCTTCAAAATCCGGTATCTTTGGCAGACCACCAGTGCTCTCACTTTTAGGGATTTTGTCCCTAGATTGGAACTTTTGAGTCCTTTTAGGGATTTTTTAGGGATTTTTAGGGATTTTCAGAAAAGTATGAAAATGTGTGAAATGAACTATTTCAGTTTATTTTGCAAATGATATTTAGTTCTATTTTTCGCACTCCGATTTTATGCTGCACCACCACAGATTTAGGGATTTTAGGGATTTTTTGGT
>Ga0210059_1000835_pt1 | contig 43033 bp, 25 predicted proteins | sample Ectturendosymbi2_FD_188042 | JGI IMG/M metagenome (GOLD analysis project Ga0210059, IMG submission 188042) | Ecteinascidia turbinata endosymbiont from Florida, USA - Sample 2 (SPAdes) (version 2) | ecosystem: Host-associated > Tunicates > Ascidians > Unclassified | place: Key West, Florida... | reverse complement strand
GATATATGATGAAATGGTGTTGCAAGTAAGAAACCTTCAATTGTTTGATACCACATTTTTATCATCGATATCAACTACCAGCTACTGCGTGCTTAACTTCACGGTGCAAACGTGGCGTTCTATCACTCGAGAAGAAGGTAAAATATTAATAAAATTCTGTTAAGCGAAATTATTTACATCTGCGATGAAGGTAAGAATGTTCACTCGGGCTCTTGTTATATGTCCTGAAATGAAACTAGCTGGCACGCAGGGAGGAAATGAAATATTGTCATGAATATGTTGTGCTTCATGGACACTTGCATTTTAAGTCTGACAATGGATATTAGTAGCTCCGCAAAAATGGCAAATCATGCGTTGCTTCCAATGTCTTTTGAAAATAACAATGTGCTCTTTGGTGAGAAGAAAAGCAATATTTTCAAGCATTGTCTCACAAACTGCAAAATAGTCGCATTAAAATTAAGCACACCTCATCATCAAATTTTATAAAACTGTTGTTAGCGGATGGCAGTTGCTGAATTCTTGATTGTGTCAGGAAAAGATTGTTTTTGAAGCAAGGCATTCCAAGCTGAGTAAATCCTGAGTAAAAATAGAAGAAAAGACACAATTAACTTTAACATCGTTGATCGAAACTTTTGCGAAATTTGTCTGTGTTTAACATTATTTATGATAACAAATCCATCTCAAACTGAAGACCTGAACAGGAAATGTTGAACAACATAGCTTGAAAAGATGAAAATGTCAAGCTTCAAGGCATATTTGCAATGAACAACAGAGAGAAGCAAACTGAGACCGAAGGTTTATTCAATGAAATTTGCGTTTTTTCGGAAACGCCAAGTGTTCATTTTGAAAACAAAGGTGATCAGTGCAACAAAGCGCATACGCTTATTGCGAACAAAATAGCCACAATTATCGAAAACACTATTTTATTTCAACGTTTCGGCTCATTAGCAGGTCATCATCAGTAGTCATACCGATGATGGCTTAAGAATAGCTGCAACGCTTAATATGAAAGTGTTTTCGATAATTGTGGCTATTTTGTTTGCAATAAAACTATAATTTTAAAACGCATATAAATTTCGCACATTCAGGCACAGCATTCCTTTGCAATTAATTCCTGAAGAGAGTCAAATTGCAGAGTCTTTATGGCTTCGAATTTGCGAAAAAGTCAATGAAACGGCAAATGGGAAAACAGTAAGAATGTCATAAGTTAATCAAAATTTATCGAATTTTTGATATGGGGTTCAATACAAAATACAGTATACGGCAAAAATGGGATTCACCGTGATAACGTGCACCAACACTTGGTTTTTGCAAATGAAAATATTTGTCTATTGTTTCTGTTTAAGCTGCAACAACAATGAAAACAAGGTACATCGCAGAACAAGTGAACAGAGTCATTCCGAACGCAGCATCCTTTGTTGTCATTACAGGCACTACCAAAAGTTTGAAACCACCCACGAAAATAATAAGATTTCTTGGTATTGCATCATATTGCATCATCCAAAGTTTGAGATTGCATCATACTTATTGTTTTAGCTCTGTTACCTCATTAAATGATCTCTTTTCAACACAGGTTAAAGTAGACATTTTTAGTGGTTTTGTGCTGAATTTTTCGAATTTCAAAAATTGTGAGAATAGGTCGAAAAAAGTCCCTAAGTGAAGTTCAATGAGGCCAAATTGTTGCTTTGCATAATGAAGGGCTATCAGAACTAAACATTGCTGCTAAATTAAAGGTTAGCAAAACTGCTGTGCATCAATCAATCAAGAAATTCAAGCAGTATGGCTCCTACAAGGATCTGCATAGGAGCGGAAGGCCAAGAAAAACCACGATCAGAGAAGACCGACTGATGAAAGGGGTGGTTACGAGGTCACCACTGAGTTCTATTAACAAAATTCGAGCTGCTTTGCTGGAAAGAGGGGTTACTGTTGGCCGCATGACTGTTTCCCGACGCCTTTCACGGGAATTTGTCCTGAAATCTTAAAGTCTGCAAGAAAACCTCGCCTTACACCTGCAATGAAGGCTAAACGGTTAGCCTTTTCCAGAAACATCAGTACTTGACGCCAGCACAGTTGGGCAAAGTCATGTTCTCTGATAAATCTACGCTGCAACAATTCGTAGTTGGGAAAAGATACGTTCGACAGCCACGTGGAACGTGATACAATGAGAAATACACGATTTCGACGATGAAGCATCCACCAAGTCAAATGATTTGGGGTGCGATTTCTGAACATGGTGTTGCTGGGATCTCCTTTTTGTCACCTGGAACAACTATGAACTGCCCTCGTTACGTTGAAGTGCTGGCAGAAAAGCTGAAAATTCATCTGGCAGTGCATAACTGTACTATCTTCATGCAAGATTGCGCTCCTTGCCATCGATCGAAAGTTGTCAAGACTTTTCTGGCTGAGAACCGAATCAAGGTTCTGGATTGGCCGGGCAACAGCCCTTACCTCAACCCTATCGAGAATCTGTAGACTAATATGAAGAATAAAGTTTCCGAGAAACATCCACCATGTGCTAAGGACTTTGTGAAAGTGATTAAAGAAGTGTGGGTGAAAGAATTCTCCCAAGAATTCTGCAGAAATCTTGTGCACAGTATGCCACGGCGCCTGCAGGATGTGATAAAAAACGGAGGGGGATCCACAAAATACCACCTTTTGGCTCAAAATACTGTAAATTTGGTGGATACAGCATTAAAAGGACAATTAAATTGTGAACTTTGTGTGAAAATAAACAATTATTGAGAATAAATCAGCTTTTGTGGACTTTTGAATTAAGTTTTGCCAATTTTGTTTTAAAATTAAGGGTGGTCTTAAACTTTTTGTAGTGACCGTACTCTCAGGAAAATTTTAATCGGTTTGCATACTGTTTCTGCAGCTGTACACAGCGCACATCACGCAAACATATCACACTGATAAATCTGAAACATAATTACTACACAGTTTTTACCTGTTATTGCAACCTTCTTAAGGGGAGCATACTCAGTGAACAAAGATTGCAAAGTTGAACCATAATTTTTCAGAAAATGTGTGTCAGTGTAGTATTTGAAGAAAGCTTTGTCGGAGAAGGAACGCGAAGGGACATTGTTAGGTACATGCCAAATCATTAGGTCCGACGCCTGCAGAAAAAATCAAGTTCCACACTTATTTTGAAGTGATCATGCAATTGCCTATGAAGTGTTTCAAACAAGCATTCGACAAAAAGAACTTTTGGAATTCAGAAATATTTACGTATTCTATTTTGTTCAACACTATTTTTTCGTAGATACATTTTCAACTTAAATTTTAGTCATGGCTTTGACGAAAGCGTCCCACGTGTTGAATCGAAGAAGCACTCTGACAAAGACATGTTTTTCACCGATTTAAATTTTCACAGCTTTCAACAATTGTAGCAAGTAGTTCATAAGCTCGTCAAGTGAAAACAAGCGTTATACCAAAAATTATGCCTATTGAGGGTGTTTTGCATTTTTTGAAGTATAGTATTCAACGCACCGCCACTTCTGAATACGCAGGACTTTTGAAATCGGCACTGGTTGCTGCATTGATGTCTCCGAATGTAAGCAGATTTTCCCAGTTCCGATATCCTGAATAAAAAATGGAATATCCTTCGCTTATGGAATTTTTTCCTGGTATGTGCGCGATCGCAGGGGAAATAATGCGAACCTGAATCTAAATGCACAGATTCAGAAGACCACTTGTCTCCTTCTCTACATTTATGTTTGATGTTGTTTTCATGAATTGAGGCAATCAAAGTCCAGCCTCCGTCCGTAGATTCCATGTCGCAGTAAACCTGAGAATAGGGGAAACTAATGCAGACTAACAGAACAGAAATGCATTCGATTCTCCGTTTAACAACATTACGATTTTTGCCGGATGCTAACAAGACCAAATGCTGCAACAGAATATATGTTTGAATTACAAGTAAGCATTCCAACCCATACGTTTCTAAGATTCCATTTTTGTTGACTTTTGTATGCATCTACTCTAGCCTATTGTAAAATATGACTCCATCAAACAGGGTGGCACGATTGGGGCGATCGCCCCTCTCCAATGCTGCGAAAGTAGCTTTATTCACCATGATATTTACAATTCGGAAAACAGCACTCACGACAATTTGTCTTCTATTATTTTGTCACAGTAGTTTTGTGATGTATGCTGCATCCCTCCGAGTAGGAAGAAGCTGTTATTAGACTTGACTACCAATTTTACTAAAATCGCCCCACCCCCTAATCATGCTGGCTGGATTCGACCCTGCAAGAACATATACAAGATTTGAATACAATACCACTTCAAAATCATATTTTTATGTAGCTCTTTGACATTAAGGAAATTTGCAACAGATATCCTATAATTTACTTCAGACACTTTGAATAAAAAAATCTGAAGGTTTTCGGTTCTGCCAAAGCGACAATTCTACCTACGTCGAAAGCTGTGGAATCTTGCGGCTTTATTTTGATGATTCCTGTGGGTATTCCCCGTCTTTTTGCTTCGACGCAGGATGAAGGATAATGTTCATCCCAACGAGATTCTTTATCGTGATAGAAAAGAAATTTTGTCAAATGCATGTGGAGTTTCTTTTAATCATATTTTAGAGAGGAAAGCAAGCCTCGGACAAAATCTGATGTTTAATTATGCTCACTACGTCAGCTAGCATGTGCTCAGTATTTCGCTAAAGACGTTTAAATTTGACACATTTAGTCTTATACTACGGAAAGAACACGTGGTAATTATTAGCAGAAATTCAAATCGAGCACAGCAATTGTGTTCACATTAAAACGCTATGGTTGGTCAAAGAACGAATAACAAAAAAGAAGTTTATTGCGACGATTGTGAACGGTAGCTAAGATCTCTTGGAAAAAATTTAAATAACGCAATGAACTTTCCAAAATCTTCAACCTAAATATTTCATTCCTAAGTCAATGAATATATTTATTTTAGTAAACATATATGTACTCCAGATTGTACATTTTAACTGCAGCTTGATAAGAATATTTCAAGGTTGTTTGTTTATCAAATAAACTTATTGCGTTGTTTTAAAACAGACATACCTGAAGTTTTACCAGAGGATTCACTGTCTCTTCCATTGTAACGATTCTGTCATGATAGGAATGTATTGCAGTTGTCTTTCTTTACTTTTGCATGCAAATTTGCTAAATCAAACCAGCAATAAATTCGAGCAAACCAAGATTTAGTAGTTCGAAGAAGCGACGCTGTGAATTCGAAATGCCACAAGGAAGTTCAAAAATCGAAATTAAATAGCGATAGACTGCTTCAGTGAGCACAGACTACTGCAGTAACCTTTGCCTGCGAGAGCTATCTCTCTGCCTTGTGATGAATTTGAGACTTGTGTCTTTTGGAAACAGTCAAAAGTTCAATTCATGTTTTCCGATTGACAGTGTCTGATCAACGCTAATAACCGAAAGAACTGCATTAGACTGAACTGTCATGTCAAATCATATTTCTTGCAAATGTATGGAAATTTTCTACTGCTTTTTTCCTGAAATTTTAGTAATAATTTCTTTCATGGTAGAGGGATCTTGCTTAGTTTGAGTCTTGCAAGTGTCAATGCTTGCGATTGTTGCAAGCAATTTATTTTCAATGGAGGTATTTTTAGCAGTTGGATCAGGCAGGCGGATTTGGAATAAGATTTTATATCTTCATATTTTTGTTGGTAATTCTTAGGAAGCTTGGTGATGCTGTTTGGTGTTTGATTATGCTGTTAAGGACCACTGAACTGTTGCGAATGAATTTTTTCCCTTGTTGGATGTTTTAGATAGTACAGTACCTACTACTTTTCTGTATTGCGCGTATCAACTTCACACACATTCTACAGCAGTGTAAACAGTTGCATACCGGAAGGTCAATATGGGGTTAACGCCTCAGGCTCCGTGCTTTCAAGCGCCAAGAGCGACTGAACCATAACGAATACTACGACCCACGAAGGCTATACCTACTCGCATCCATCAAAAAGCTTTGATGTTTCCTTTGATGAAAAGTAATTGTTTTCAGTTGATGTTAACAAAGCTACAGTTATTTTATGCAGAACTACTGCCGGTTTCACGCGACATTTCGTACCCATTATTATTTGTTAGAGATTTTGCTGCTCAGAGTAAACGAATAATGTTTAGCCATAACTTCTTTGATGTGTGTAGCTTAAAAAACGTTTTTTGTTAGATGTCAGATGCCCACAACAAGCCACAGTGCCAGGAATACCTATAACCAATGAAAAAAGGTGAACGTCTTCTGAGACCTAATTTTTTTTTATTTTCTTATTTTCCTACACATGAAACCCTAAGTTCTAACCATAGTTTCCTAAATGTATTTGGTATGTAGAATATTTCGCTGTGTATGCGCACATGGCGTCAACTCAGAAATTTCGCTTGACAAGTGAATACGAGCAACTTGAACCAGGTAAACCGTGTTTGTGAAACATTTGGCAGAATTTGAAAAAATCTACATATTTTTCTTAAGGTTGGAATAAATAGTAGTGGTTTCATGTACAGAGATCAATGTTGTTGATGATGAGCAATTATTTGTTGAAGTATAGTGCTATATGCAGTATTACGAGGTTTGAAATATTTAAACTGCACATTTTGCCATTTGTTGTTTTCGGTCATTTTGCCATTCATTATTTAAATTTTCATTTCAGATTTGCAGAATATTCCGATCGAAACCCTGTTCTTCCGTCCTATAAAGCAGAAAAAATGTGGAAAAATCCACGGAGCCATACTACAGTAAGCGCTTTTCAACCCTCTGCCCAAACCCTCGATTTTCCTCCGAAAACGCACTGCTTGCATGCAGCAATGCAGACAAACCTGAAATTGTTGGTTTTGCGCAAAATATATTCTGATTCTCACTTACCAATTGCTAGCAGTTTTCATTTTCTCTTCAGGCCCCAAGCCACACGTTTGCCTGTTTACGCCCTTCAGTGATAATTTGCAACCGTACTTTCAACACACGGCGCTTCAACAGTCTCATGTTTTAGTTTAAGTGATTATCTTTCACCACCACATTGGTGTGCTTGAGATATTCTCGGCACATTGGTCATTGCTGGCTGATAGCTTGTTTCAATGCGAATTGCTAATACAGTAGTATCGGAGCAAAATCCTGCGTGTCCCAGGCGTGTGAAGTGTACATTCACGTATTCATTTTTCATGTTGAAAGCTCTTTAAAGCTGCATGGGTTTATGAACTTGACTTTTTTGAGGTTGGTCGCACTTCATCAGATTATGTTTATGCAGAGTTTCAATTAAATATTTTATCTTCTTTGCAAGCGATACTGATTCCCGACAACACTGTGTAGATTACTGCACTCACTGCGATGGGTTGTGGCATCCTTCCATCCAAATATTCTTCCAGTTCTTATTTAACTTGTTGTTACAAATGAACAGCACTGCGAAATTACATGGAATTTGATAATGCGTTTTCATCAAAACAGTTGCCTTCACCTTATTATTGGCCACTCCAAATGCAATAGTGATGCTTAGAAGTAAGACGAGAGCAAAAATTAAAGTAACATAGAAGATCTTATCCCTTCTTTGGCATGGATTTTGTTCTTTTGTTGGATTAGTGGCACCTGAAAAAAATTGGTTGTTTACTAAGGAAGCTGCCTATGAAAAAAGTTTGAAACAAACCACAAGTGCCAAAGCAATACTTTAGTTATTGTTGACAAAAAGTATAACACTGCATGTGCAAAAGCATCCATTGCATATGGCGTGGAGCAATCTTTAAAGAGTGAAAATGTATTTGCGTAGCATAAATGCAAGAAACCAACTGAATTTAAAGCAATTATGAAAGATTTAGATCTAATTATGCTACTGTGTCTTGACTAAGTCATGATTATCCATTTCTTCCAACATTGAATATGTGGTTTGGAATAAATTGCACTAGGAAGGCAAAAACTGCACACTCTTTATACTTATTATTTATAAGCAAACTGCTCATCTTATCCTTTGTTGAGAGATCTGAATTATTGTTAACCTAACCTGGTTGGTGTATGGATATAATTTTAAGCATTAGTTTTGCTAGACGGAAAAATCCCCATTGCTTGGTCGCAAAATGTCACCAAACCTTCTGAAGACGTTTCTGTAATAATTGCGATTGGAAGCAAATGAAAACCATTCTGAATCACAAGGAAATTAGCTCCCGGAAAACCTTTGCATGAAAACGCTTTCTTTGATATTTAACACACATGACACTGTAAAAACTATTTCGTACGTTGAGGAATTGAGGAAAATGTAGTCGGGGAAAACTGGTAAAGTGGTTTGTTTGCGACATACATCTTATAGTCTGTTAACGTTGTTTTAGGATTTTAGTGTTGAAGCAATCTCAAACAAACAATATTCAAGCTATTGCCAACACCAAAAAATTCCAAATTTTATTCATTATATGGTGCCTTATTAGATGAAAGCACTGCAACTTTGGAACAATTTACACGATCACAGAAGATGTTGAAAAGTTCTTTCAGCTGTTTAAATGGAAAAGAATCTAACGCAACTGCAAACGCGCATGTGTCCTGATGGACAGAAAAAGCACCGCACTCCAACGCACATTTGCTATTCTACTTTCCATATTGTGTTTTTTGGCAAAACGCATTGACAAGACGTCATTCTTTGTTTAGAGATATTTTACTCATTCTATGTTTGGAGATACTATACTCATAAGGAGACGCTAATTATACAATCGTTATTAGAAGAGTTGTGTTGGGTTGAACCAGGCACAGTAACGTGAAATTAACAATGTCGTGACATACACAATACTTTGTCTCACTTGCTTGATATAGAGTAGCTATCAATGAAATGGCAGTACATTGGGCACGTCTGTTGCTTCTGAAGCATTTCATGAAAAGTGGTTGGACATGAACACTGCTACCAGACACTCTTCCATTTGAATATCGTATCAGCTACTTGATTCACAATAATATGTAAGGACTGACGAAGCGTAGTGCTACGTGAATTCGATTTCCTGTTAAAGAAGTTGCGATTGATTCCACACTTATTCCACATGTGGTGTGAAGTCAGATATGTGCAATTTTGAATCATTGCAAAAAGATGAAAGCAGAGCCCAGTCGATTGATTCCTCGAATGTCTACACAAACCGAGTGCTTCTATCTAGTGATTCACAAAGTATCAATGTGGCGCTTAGGTCATTCAGCTTCCAGTGAAGTGCCTTTGGTTTCTTCATCTCTATTTGGCAAAACAAATGCACGCCAGGCCAGTGCATTGTGTAAGCGCACAAGTTTACTAGAATCATGCATGACTACGAAGGAATGGAGAGTGTAACAACTTTTTCCTATCGCTATCAGAAAATTATTCATATTTTAAATTTGGATAATCAGCTGTGAATCACTATTGCCAGTCACAAAAGAACGGACCATTTGGAGGTTTCCTACGATGCATGTATGTGTGACATTGAGACAGTTGAACTGGATTCCACTTCCAGCATTCCATCAGCTGCTAACTGAGTTGATGTAAAACTTACAAAGCAGTGTTGTTTGAAACACAGTATAACGCAGCTTTTCAGCATATCAAAGAAAAAGCAAGTTCAAAATTTGACGAAGCACATCGTGACGTCAAACGTTGAAAAAATATTCTTGTTAAGGGATCTGCTGTGTGATATAAGGAATTAGTTGAGTTTGTTTTGTCGTTTAGAATTTCTGAAAAATACGCGAATTTTGAAGAATGTTGGAATTGACAAAGAACCTCTTCATCATCTTCAAGTGCTAATCGAAAATGAATCGAGTAAAACATTCGCTGTAATCAGATCTTATGGCACTTGTTCATAGACCACCTGCAAAAATCCTGACCATGTTCGATTACGCTTACAAAATTTTGAATTTACTGCTTCATTCATGAATTATTCCACAGGCAAATCTTGCAGCAGTTGTATGGTGAAACTAATGTTTACTTTTCCTACGAACATACCATCAAGAGAAAATGCTTTCCATTGCACAGTGTTACTGGTAAGGATGACGATATGTTTAAAAGCTAAATTTCAAGAAAGTGCATTGCAAATATTTTGGTGAAGAGTAATTTTCAAATTGCGGTATCATATGCTCTCACTACAGTATGTCTGTTCCTTCGCGGTCTATTATGAAGGATAATGAAATGCTCTCATAGAACCTACCTTGCTCAATTCTTGTATTCTTTCCACTATCAGCTTCTCCATTGGTGTTGTTGTACTTCACCGAGCTGGAACTTAACCCTCTAACGACCAATGTGCCATATTTGGTACGCTTCAGGTTTCAACATCTTATTGCTGCATGTCACTGTTCATTTTAGATAATATCTCTTAACAACTGCAAAATTCAAAAATTTTCTAAAACGTTTTTGCTTGCAGGCACGTATATTCCGACTAAAGTGGTCCTATGCATTGGTGCAGTCAGAGCAGTGAAGTCTGCACTCGTGTAATTACCGATTAATTATGACTAAACGTTTTCGTTGCAATTGGTTTAAACCTTGAACAAATTTCTTCCACGGTCATCATGCTGCTATGTGCCTAATATCATGTCATAAGAAATGGGATAAATTTATCTGAGCATGACTGCGGTTCGTGACCAGTGTGATTGTTCCTTCAGAATCGAAACTATTGTCTGTTTGCCAATTACGTCTGTTGCGGCGTCACAGAACGAATTTCATTGTCCTAAGGCCAGTGGTTTGAAAATTCTAGCTAAAGCCTTATGTTCCTAATTAGCATATCAATGGTAAAAATTTCAAAAATAGATTTCAAACAACTTTGCAGATCATGGCGATGTTGATAATTTCTTTGTACTGCAGCAGTGGTGTGGGGATAAACCGCACCTCAGGGAAATGTGCGATTCTTCGAGGAGTAACACGGAAACAAAATAACAGTATTGCTCTGTTTTATCAGCGATCATGGCGAAATATTGAAGTATTAAGACATAAACGCTACCATGATTTGGGCAACGTTCCAACAACTTTGAAAATTACGGCACTGTAGTGTTAAGAGCGGAAGATCGTAATTCCAGAAATCTTCCAGGTCAACGGCGACTCCAGGTCAATGTCGCTTGGCCTTATCGAGCAACTTCTGATTGAGCCCAACCGTTCGAGACTTGCATTAGGAACGCCGGAACGGGGTTGCATGACGGGAGCATTGCTCCCTGCCCTTTGAAAGAGGATGACTGGGCGCAGGTGCACTTGCATCGCAGCAACATAGGTGAATTTAGGGACGCCGTAGAGCGGTGTAACACCGGGGATATTGCCCCCTGCCTTTTCAAAAGTGTGCAACCTGGACGGAGGTGCCTTTGCACAACAGAATCATGGGTAAGTTCTTGGTTTATCAAGATCGACTTGAAACAAACTTATGGCAGCTATTCGCGCACCCACAAACTTCACAATGGTTTTCTGTAGTTTCTGGTATTATTTTTGTGATCAACGTTATTTCTGGGCAAAAACAAGCATATGTTTCTTTATTTTTGCTTTTTACAAGCTTCCATTGTTTTCAGCTTTTTTACGTCCCCCACTGTCCAACCATTATTCCGGCGTCCCTGGCATCCACCACTGAATTGTCCCTTTGTTGACATTTTATCTGGCAATGTCGTTGCTCTGTGATTTCAGTTACGAATAATGAAAAAAATGTGCTCATGACAACTTAATTGTTACGTAATCACGCCACAGAGAAATGATAACGCCAGTTAGTCCTCTGCCCACAAGTATCATTCACATTAGCCCGAGTTATTGAGAGTTCTTTGCTCGTTTGAAATCATTTTCGAATGGGATCTCTCCCTTGGATTAGAATTCAAATTCACTGTTCTATGCAAATCCACTGCTTCAAAAAGCATTCGATTTGTTTAAAGCAAAACATGAAAAAGGTGTGGGAAGGTCGTAACAACGTCTTTCCGCCCAGCTGCACATCGGGTTATGTTTTAAAGATACTAAATTGCAAAGGGAAGCTCACGCTCTTACGGATGAGCCAGACGAAACGTCTGCGCACTGGTGAGATCCATGTTAGCCCTAGTTACTAAACAATTTATTGTCCGTTTCAAATTAATCTCGATTGGAGACTGGCATTGGATTGGAATTTAAATTCAATGCTCTATGCAAACCGATTGCTCCAAAGAAACATTGAATATGATATAAATTAGATTTGAAAAATTACCTAATCTCAAAAGGCATCTCGGGCTCTAAAGAAAGGATGAAACCGAATAAAGCGCGACTGAACGTATTCGAGAGAACCCTTATTACGATTGTTAATTTTTGATTCAGGTCACCTGAAAACTGAACACGAAAGGGCGGACATGAACCGAAAATGTGTGAGCACTGACAAGGCCCAATAAAGGATTTCTAGTTAACAACCTCAATCAGTGAAGTGGGTGGCAGCACATATGTACAAAGAAAGCAAGCTCACGTTCTACAATACAAGTCGTCACCGAAGACTCGAGCTGAGCAGGAGGAGCCCGAGTGCCGCCGGATTCGTAGCTGGTCTTAACAATGATTTTGGTATAAGCGCAAACAAGCTAAGACATTGCAAATCCCCTGTTGACGAAATCAATCAGAAAAATTTCCTTTTTTCTTTGCATATCTAATACAACTAAACCAGAATGTTTTTTTCCCAGTATTTATCAAACTTATCAATCACAAGTGAATGGTGAAGGTTGATAAATATTTGTGAAATATACCTTTTGTTTAAATTTGAAACATTTGTGCACTTTCAAACTAAATTCGCATGAAAATATTTGCAGCAATGATGTTTGCAAAAATTTTTTGCTATAACCACATTTTTATTATTGCACCCGTCGATCCAAACGGACAATTCTCTGATTACGTTGTTCACCAACAGAAAAAGCCTTTTCAAACCGCTTTCCTCAGTTGTTCATCAATGCAGACAAGTGCTCCCCATCGTTGGCAGTTGTAACGTGAACCTCTTTCTGTTTTGTTTTGATGGCGGACAGGTTCCACAGCGTTGTCTGGTCTCAAAGTTCGCGTCCTCAATAAAATGCTTTGGCCTTTTACCACAAGTGCACGCACAACAAGGAGCAAGCTTTTTTTGGCGTAGCCAAAGTCCTAGAAACTTTAATTGCATAAAGAGAAACACAAAGTTCATCATGTCCTCAATAAAATGTTTTGACCTTTCACCACAAGTGCGCACGGTGCAGGCCCTTTCTGGCTCCAATGTCTTTTACTCTGACGGAGAAGCTTTCGTATATTTTTCTGCCTGTTTCTCAATGAAAACCACGAGGTGAGCAGGATTCGCTTGCGCCTAATTTATTTGTGACGTCAGGGCTTGCACTCCGTGTGATCTACTCCCCTGCTGGCTTAGGTCAAAGGTTGCTGGCGTGGCTTACTAGTGAACCTACATGCACCAATGTCTTTTGCCAAAATTGGTCAACGTTACCTTAGGAGGGATCATTGTGAAGGAATTTTGTTGCACATCACGTGACCATGGGTAAATTTGGGCAAATTTTTTTCCCCATCGAAAATAACAAAACTTGCGCAGATTTGAATAGGACTGACCGAAAGTGCGTCTAAAAATTCAGCTGCTAAAATAACCAGCTTTCTAGGTGAACGGTAAATAATTTTTAATTTAAGCAGAAGAACCCTTTGCCCAAATGTGTCAGGGGTTACCTGAGCAGTGTTAAAAGAACCTTGCCTTGTTTATTTGGGCGACGCGTTTGGTGTTATTCTTTCTTTTGCAGGCATATTTGCCACATCTTTCACTTGTTTACTGCTGCGTTTGTTTTCCTTCATTAACCAATGTTACAAGTCTTTCACCCGAAACGCGTCTACTTGTTCAATCCATATCTTCGGCAATGACGTGAAAACACCCATCCTTTCGAATCGGGCACTTTTTACTTTTGATAATTTCTGCTCGAACTGCATTCAAGCTTTTGAATCTGCAGGAAAAAGCTGGGAAAATATTAAATTTTGAGTTGCTTTGAAAGCCGCTTAGTAATTACGTTAATGAAAGGATCGTAATTCTTTTCGTATCAAATCACATTTTCCTGAAGAATGTGAAAAAATATTTTTACTATTAATGTGTCTGCCGGAAGGTGTGGAAATCTATTTTTGGCCCTTCGCATGATGGTGCGGCAGCACTTTCTGTTATGGATCGCCTTTCAGTAGAAGGTTTATTTCACAATCAATCGTACTACGACTGCGACAAAAGAAAATTAATCAAAGATATGTATGCTGCAGTAGGTCAAACAATCATGATTTATTTCAATAGCTTGATGACAAACACACAGCCCCGATTCCTCCATTGAGAGCATCTCCAACGTACTATAGTACAAAAGACGCATGTTAAAATCTTTCCCAAATGGTTCTTGTTTCCCGCTTTAAATTATATATCGATAAATTAGCATAGTCAGATTCTATTTTTCATTTTCAAATCGAACTTTGCCTCAGAAGCGGCGCAGTCGAGCATCCTTTGGATGTTCCGATACATCTCACGTTTTTCAGCTACCTTTCACAGTTCCCATTGTTCTACACATCAGCCAGGTGGATGATGTAATCACACCAGGTTCAAAGACAGCTTGTCCTTCGCTTCGCGTTGCGTGTAGCTAGTAGGACTCGCCAAATCAACCTTTCTTTGCGTTATCTATCTTCAAACCATGTGGCAAAGCAATTGTAGCTTGGATCGTTTTAATCGAAGAAATGAATCGAATTTCATGGTTTTACGAATTTGATAGCTGGTAACTTTGTCTCATCACGTAAATCTGAGAACGCCTCTCAAACACCCAATCTATGCAGCTTGTAGTTCATATAAAACGTCCGCGGTTATAATCTGAGATGCACGGCCATAGCTGAGGACAGGGGTGTGTAGGGGTCTGTAGATGCCCTGGGCAAGTGCTTGAATTAAAGCCTCCCTACAAAATTATAGTATTCTGGAATGTGAGAAACACAGGCATTTGAAATATTGGAAAACTAGTGTGGTGTTGTAAACAAAAAAGCTTCAAAAAACAAATCCATGCAGCATGTGTTATCAGCCATGTTGAGGGTTAGAGCAAAGGCAACTTCAAAAAATGAAATGATAGATGTGTCTGGAAACTCCCATTTTACAAACTTTGTCTGATAAATTTCACGCAATACTGCATTTGCACAGTTAAAACATTTGGAAGTTGTAATATTATCAAAAACATGGAAGATAGTCTAAAATAATGCACCTATGAAAATGTTTCACATCAGACTGCAAATGTTGCTAAGGTTTTGTTCACGGACCTTCATTGTATTTTAGACCTATTTGCTAATTGTTTACTAGAAAATGTGAATCAGGGCAACGAAAGGCGTGAAATGATCAATGACTGAACACAACCATTGCACAAAAACGGGAAGAACGCGATACAAATGAAGAGGAGAGGAACAGCATAAAAAAAGGAACATAGAATGAACCAATACAAACATATAATGAGGTAAAGATGATTATAGACCGCAGTTCTCGGACATATTTGAGACCTGTTAAGCTAGATCCCTTCCTAGGGGATATTTTCACATGCAGTCAACATGACCTTCATTTCAGCATTACTCCAACTTCTTAAAGCTACTAGAATTTTAGAAACACTTCTCAGTATCAAATTATATACTTGCAACAAAATGCTAGCATGAGTCTATCGAAATCGGTAACGCAATTTTCTCACACAAATGTAAGTTTTCACCATCATTTATCCATGCTGTAATGACATATCTTACCGATTTCGGAACATGAGCTATCTAAAGGGAAAATAGTTCTTGACCACGAAAGTCGGTCCAAAGCTTTGCTTCAAGCAATTTTTGACTGTAGTTTGTTTTCAAGTGTTTTTTGGTTCTTTTGTTGGATGCAAGGCATGTGAACTTTTCTTACTGAAAAACTACAAAGCTATGCTGTTTCTATGGATTCTCTACAAACGATGGAGTTTCTGTTGATTCTGAATATTTGCACTGCAGATAGATTTCCACCTATAATGTAGTGAAGTTCCTTAGGGAAATGAAAGAAGAGGCTTTTGTCAATGGAACAAGTGAGTTGCATTGCAAACGTCGAGAACTGCGCAGACGTTAGATGAACTGTGAAAAATGTTTAAGCTACAAAACGCGTCTGATCTGTTGGCGGAAAATACAAGTTGCTTCATCAAAGAATTGATGGATGCATGAAGAAAGACATTTTAACAATTTGATTTTAAATTTATTCCCTGGTCTAAGCAATGGATGCCATTTACAAAAGTGCAATTCATGCAGACATTTTAGTGTGGAAAGAATGTACAAGGTGTATGGTTTATTGATAATGCCCGTTGAGGAAGCAGTGATGCACATATTTTAGCTTTTCCGATTAGTCGCATCTTTGTTATAACAATTTGCAAAAAGGTTTCTACGTTACTGTGTGCACAGAAAACATTTTGCATACATGGGCGCAAATAACACGGAAGGCATGTGGCGAACATTGTTTTTAATTGCCAAAATATAATTTTGAATAACACAGCACCTTTTCCCAAAAACCGACTTTTACCAAATGGTGGACGTGTTTTGGTCCAAAGTCGATATTTTTCTTTTTGATTACGGCATTCATCTCAGTGGTCTCATTCTATTCATATTTATTAACATATATGTGTGAAACCTAACTTAACGCGGCAACTTACATAATGACGAAGTTATAATCGCGAATCAACGATGATAATTCTCTCTTGATATGAGCGATTTTGCATTAAAACTTTATCGAGTTTACGATGAACCAGGGTCATTGTTGTTCAGCATGGCACATAGAAACATTTTCCAAAGATTTGGACAGGGAAGGCTGACCCATAGGCTCAGCTGTTAGGGCTGTGTCTTTAGAACTCACCGAAGATCAAGCCTTATTTCTCGTTTTTATACATTGTCCCAGCATCACCGACAGTGCTACAAAAACATTCCTTAAATTATTTTTGAACTAACCCAAATGTCATATTATAGTGCTACCTTGCTAAAAACTGCATGCTTACTACGTCATGGTTCCCTTTCAATCTGTAACTTACTCTGCATCCATTATGTCATAACTAGGGCAAGTTTTTGCAACTTTTGCAACTTTTTTTTACAGCTTCCAACAGCTTCCTAAATACTCAAGATATATATAATTCAATGTTTTGAGCTGTCTCCAGGAATTTTATATAGCAACTTTTTGCAACTTTTTCGATTTTTGCATGCCACTTTTTGCAACTTTTTCGATTTTTGCATGCAACTTTTGCAACTTTTTCGATTTTCGCATGTTACTTTTCGCAACTTTTTCGATTTTTGCATGCAAAATAGGTTGTTTCAAGTCTTTCACAGTCAAATATGCGCATAAATGCAACTTACAGCGCATAAATGCAACTTTCGCTGAAAATAAATGCAACTTTCTCGCTTTGTTACTGCAACAAAAACTTGCCCTAGTCATAACATTATAATTCAAAGGTAGATTTGATTTATTGACAAGTTGCTATAAACGCGGTAGCGTTTACAATGGTCATCATCAGTTGTGATCGTCGGAAAGCAGAAAAATGTCAGGGATCAAAATAATTTGTTCCTAATCTTTCATAAAAACGTTTTGCGGAGCAGTATTTGCTCAGTGCCATTCTATCATTTGTGCAGGTTTGTTCTGACTCATTGCAGTCAAAAATGTTGTTGTACGGCACGATGTAACATGATACAATTTCCTTGCAGTTATTGCTCGAATTTAACAGGATTGTGTGCCGTGAAGGTAAAAATGATGCGTTGAACCGTGTGACAAAGTAGAGTAGGTTGAGCCACAAAAATTGATATCGATTTTTTCTGATGTGATTTTCTTGAATCTCGGTAACGTCAATACTTGATGTAAAACTGCGGAATACGAGATTTGATCTTCAAGGGTTGCACTGCTGCAGTTCAGCTGCGGTAGTCTTGGTAATTACATTCCTTTCTTTTCAGTGGAATCAAGTTTTTGAAATCAAATAACTTTTGTACTATTTGTAGTTCACTGGTATAAATTTGAGGGATGTCATGTCCATGTTTTCCCAATTCTTAGCTTCAAACAAACTCATACCCACTCGGTATCACTGAACAGAGTAGCATCACAGTTTTACAAATGAGACCACATTAAAATCATTCTTTTTTGTCAAATCTAAAAAAATTACGTACATCTCAAGGTTTCATTGAGTTTCTTTCACAAAATCAAACTTTTCATCAATTCAAGACTGCATTGAAATTTGTTGATTTAACCTGCAGCAAACAAATAATTATTTGAAATAGATTTGGCACTTCAGTTGTTTTGAAATCAGATACAGTTGGAAATTAACACTAGATATTCAAAATATTTTTTTCACAATGTGCTTGCTATAACCATTGCGTCTCAAAATGATCTAAACGATTTTGGGCTTTGCCTTCAAAATAAGTGTAGCAGAATGGAAATGCAAACGTGACTCTCTTTCACACAAAGCTATTTGCGACATACGTGATATGCGTCAGAGACGTGTTGAGAAATTCATGATCCAATTTCCTCAAAATTATTTTCGGAAAATCTTCAGCAATCACGATAGCGTTTGTGCAATTAAATTGCCCCTCAACTTTACGCTAATCACGCCTCTTAACAAACACAGATCTCAAATGGCCACGTCTCTCTAATGTTGTCCATTGAGAAAAGGCGGTGTACTTTTAGAGGTTTTTGTGTCCTCTGTGTTTCAGAGAGCGACAAAATTTGTTTTTGGAAATCGTTGGATATGTTATTGCGGCTAAAACTATTTCTGTTTTCCCCAATAGATGTTGTGAAATGCATTTTTTAAGCGAATATGCAGCTGTATGCTTGCATTAAAAGTACAAATATTGTATTCATTTAATCATTAAAATATTTGAAATTCCTTTCAATATTTTGCCTACACAAAATCTTCAAAATATTCTTTCTCTCTTTGACATTACCCTTCCATGACCATGGGGTAGATTATGAATTTATAAATGAGTTATAGCTGCTATCTGTAAAGCGTGTAATGACGTGAATACGCCTGTTGTGGCAATGAGAACTGATGTTCTGCATACCACTGCACTCAATAAAGATTTGGCTAAATGTCATTTTTTCTGAAAGAAGAATGATGTGAGATCATTATTAAAACAACTCAAAGTAAGATTGATTGATGTAAAAAATTAATTCGACCTGAACAGTATATTTCCAGTTTTTTTTGTGTATTAACCCTGGAATGCACATGTGGGTTTGTCAAACCAAGGTCAAATGAGGTCACCACGTGATGCCTACTTAAGCCCGGGTTGGCGCGCTTTCCACGTTTCAGTAGCTTCATTTTTTGTGCGACCAGTTAGTAGGTGTGCGTGCGGCTGTCCACGATTTTAATCGATTTTCAAAGGGAGTGAAATCGGGTTTAGCTTACCTGACGAAATGGTCAGTGTGAGGTGGCATGGGCAAGCTAGACCCATGTTATGGTTGAAGGGGGCATAAGCGCCAGGTGGCCATAACTCACTCAGCGCATGCTTCTACGGTCGTGTTAGCAGTATACAACATAAGAAGTTTTTCAGGCCCAAAATTTATTGTTTATGAGTAATTCAGTTCAGGCATATATGACACCTTCGCTATGTTTGTCTACTCACATTTTCATCAAAAATCGTATGATATTAGAGTACAAAGTAACCTTCTTAGTGCTCAAAATGCTCAATGAGACATTGTCAGTGCATTGTCAGTGCAGTTTTTGTATTGTCAGTGCAGTTTTTGCAGTTTTTGTATTGTCAGTGCAGATATTGTCAGTGCAGTTTTTGCGATATTCTGCAGTTGAATGAAAGTATATTTCTTTTGTTTTTGAAAACTGGGTTCGTCAAACCCGACGAAATAGTTAGTGTGACAAAAATGGAACAAAAGTATTCCAGGGTTTTAAAACACGTTAAAAACAAGTGTAAGTATCATTTCTGATATACTTGTGTCACCCAGAAAACCATATCGAATGTGTTTTGAAACTGAGACACATGTGCGTGCATTGTATTCAGACTATTTCTGGAACAACTGGTTTACAGAATGTGTTTTCGTCTGTTCTTGACTGAGGCAAATACCTGTTCCATCTTTCATGATCTGCTTATTGCACAAAGAAAGACAGTTCGTTCATTTGCCAAACATAATTCCACATGAAATTTACCTACAAGTGAAATAGTCTTTTATCTCTTCATACGATGCTGTTACATTTGCGCTGGAGTCCTGGGCGGGTTGAAATTTTTGTCCGTTCCAACCATGCACCCGCAAAATTCAAACCTGCCCCGCACTCACAGGAGTAGGAGGAATATTGCCCCCTCCCGCCCCGCACACTTCAAACCCCCACCAGCCCCGTAGACCATCCAAACGCGTGACCGCCTCGCACTTTTTCCGTCTCATACCCACACCTATCCGAAAACTACTAATAACTCACAACCAGGGCAAGTTTTGTTGCAATAAAATCGTGAGAAATATGCATTTACTTTTAATAAAGTTGTAGTAAAAGTTGCATTTATGCACAATCATTTGAAGTCACAGTGATTTAGTCAAGCGAGATATCGAAATATTGTGTTAAATAATTCCAAACAATATCTGGGGAGTAATTGCGATGCTTTACCTGCAGTTTCCGCAGCATGCTGAAACTTCGGCAATTTATCAATTTGACGTACAGTTTTGGACTGATGTTTGGACGGGTCATTTCCACAATTGCTTTTAGGTCATCATTCAGTTCGAATCGGTTATCAAAGAGAACAAAACTGTACTGAATTAGTTCTAAAGCATGTTCTTTTAATCACACTTTTACATACTGCGCAATAGGCTGACATGATAAAAGTTGCATGTAAAAAAGGAAAAAAGTTGCATTATAACATTCCTGCAACCAACTTAAAACATCGTACTAATAAATTCTGCGTATTTCTGTAGCTGTTGGAATCTATAAAAAAAGTTGAAAACTGATCCTACTCATAAAGCTTGAAGACAAGTCTACCAAGCAGCAAAATCTAGCTGCTCATTCTTTTCAGTGGCAACCAAAACTTTTCCACATATCTGATCTTCCCAATCAACAGATTTGAGGTGTAAAAAAACACGTTTAAGTCCAGTTGTGAGAAGCTGTGCGTTAAGCGTTGTCTTATGCATTTAGAAGGGCTGCTATACTTGATTATTCTTCCCAAAATACGGCGGTAGCATTTGAAACTGGTCACTTGCCCGCCGCTAGTGCTTCCAACCCGGGTATTCCCGAACACGAAACCCGGCTTTTTTGGCTATTTTCAACTACCAAACCCGAGTATTTTAAGAAACCTGGAATTGCTGTTGCATTCAAATATTAGTGATTCTGATAACACTGAAGTTGCAGATTGGCGCGGTTAACAGCCAAATTAGCACGTTTGAACTTTCAGCTGATATCATGAGGCACGCGGTGCGTTTTTTTCTCAGTGACCAACGCACGTTCGTTGTTGGTCCGCTTGTGTTTTCGTTCAGTTGACCTATTTAGACGGATCGTGGCGTCATTTTGCACATAATAGGTGTCTATGCCAACTTTTGTCTTTTCGCTAACCTAATTAAAAAATAACTGCCACGTGAGGTAGTTCTTCAAAGGTATGCCATAGTTACTAATTAGTTCATTTATAAGCTGTTATCTGTTAGTTAATATACAAGCTGTGATTTTTGCAACGCAATTCGTTCTTTTTCAATTTGCAACAACTTTCCACAAAATATTTGGCTTTCCTTTAGAGGCGGCATTAAGTAGATTTTTAATCATACACATTCTGTTAAAAGCCATTAGTAATCAAAGAAAATTAGAAGCTTCTAGCCATTTCTTATACAACAAGGCTCAACAAATACCAAAGTGTTATATGTGCTCCGTTGTACCAAAGGAGGTGCTTCAAGCGCCGACTGTTTGATCAACCACTGGAAATCAAAGCACAGAATCCATGAGGGTGAAAACCACAAAACTATTCCGGCAGAGGAGATCCAATCACAAATTGTGATAAAGTAATGAGTCTTTTTGAGGCTACAAAAAGAAGTAAAAAATATCCTTCAAAAACTGATCCATGCCGTGATTAAAATCAAGCCCAAATCAGTGGAACCATAGAGGGCGTTTTCAGCCACGGGATTATTTGTCACAAAACTCAGAAACAGACTGAACGATAAAAGTGCGCTGTGATTGTTATCCGTCAGTGTTATAAACATCACTGAAAAACTATGTTTAACTTAATCAACATTTCGCTAATTTGCGCCGGAATCAATAATAGTAATTTCACATTGTTATTGATTTTTTATCGCTCAAAATCGCATTCATTTCAAAACACGAAAAAAAGGGGTTTCCCTTTTTTTCTCACCTTCCCGAAATCCGGGTTTTAAATAATTGCCACGAATTAGAAACACTACCCACCACATGGCAAGAGTCTGAGCTAATGTTTCGCAAGATTGGGATGTTACATCATAATGTAATAATTCCTACAGGCCTGCTGTCCTAAGCGCAATGCCGGCAAACACTTTAATACTGTACATCCAGGTGTTTTGCGATTTTTGATCTGATTTGGTTTGGTTCAAAACTGAGTTACCCACACAAAGATTTTCTCAACCCACGCCCGCCAAGCGCAACCCGCTCCCGCCCTGCAACAAGTTCAAACCGCACCCGCCTGCACACGCACGGAAAGCAGTGCGGGTACCCGCAACGCGCGGGGGTGTCCGCAACCCGCGCGGGTTAACCTGCCCCTCGCAGGACTCTAATTTGCACACAGATCCAAACCAACAGGTGAATTTCCAAATGATCCTCTTCCTTTCTTTGCTTTCTTTACACTTTTCTCTTACTTGCACTGTAGTGCGTTGATATCACTCTTGATTCCAAAAGAAACCCCAATTTCTCCCAAAAGAAAATCCAGATTTTTAATTTCAGTTTTTAAAAATCAAATTGAAAACAAAGTTTGTTGAAACTCAGGTTGATTTTTGCATCAACTACAAAATCTTATATTGTTTTTCAAGTAACGTGTTAATCTAAGTCTTTAACCGGAAACGTTTTTCCAAATTTGTCATGCTTTTAAACATGGCTTTAGCATACTCAAAGCCAGATTTTTTTGAAACTCTGAAGACTTCTTGGATGAATCAGATCTATTGGCTAGACCTTTTAGTTGTTGCGGGATGGTACAGTGCTTTGAAAATGCTTCTTCTAAGCGTTTCACTGCACTTTTCCAAGTGCGGCTTTGAGATCTTCAAGGTTTTCAATGTTTCTCGAACAGAGACGCAGATGAATGCTAACTTTAAAGAGAATGTCATTCTATAGAAAATGAGATTTGTTTATTTTTTGTGTTTTGTTTGGTTTTCAAACAAAAACAAATTTGAATAAGTTTGTAACTGATGAGTTCTCTCCGAAACTGAGCTCTTTTCGGAATGACACAACTAGAGCTTTTCGCAGTACAGCAGACCAATGTAGGCCTTGTTTAACCCTATGATTCTTATCCTTTTCTTTACCAGATATGTCTTTTTCTTCACCACACGTACTTATTCTTTCGTTTCAAGCTCCCTGGACACAAATAAGTTGTAAATGAAAATGCATTGTTCAGTAAATTTATTGATAAAATGTTCATTGTTTTACAGCATTCAGCAAGGTCTCGTGCCCCTATACATTTTTCGACGCCCATCTGGGTTGCGCGCTCTCACGATCATCAACCAATGGTAGCTCTCAAAAATATTTGGTACGTGCTTTTGTTTTGTTCATAAAACAACTACAAATACTCTGTTGACCAAACAAGTGATCGTCCAAGAAAGCAATATCTGCAAAAAATATTGCTTGCAATCACCTTTCTAGGCTTTCCTTGATTTACCAATTCCTTTTGATGTGTGACTATACAGACTAAACACAGCTCTAACCAGTGCATTGCGAGGTTACTTCAAATGACGTGATGCGTTATGCGCAAGAGTGTTCAAGAAAGATTTTCTTTCGTATGTATTGCTTTCCACCACGATATGACTAGAATATTGTTTTGTAACGGCAAAAACGCACATTCTCTATCCTGAAAGAAAAACTTTTCTAAAACTTCAATAGATTTTGTATTGATCAGTTGCTTCTCAATTAAAACAAATTCTTCTGAATGAAAAACACTGATTTCTGAAGATGTTTTTGTGCTAAAATTATGTAGCACATTGTTGTCATGTCTTTTGGAGTTTTGAAATAATTCTCTCAAAGCAATAAATTTTCAATTGATTTTTGTCTGTGACACACAGCAACGCTTGAAAATAATGCGGAGACAAACGCCAGAATATGAAAAAGTTCAAACAAACTAGCGCGTTTAGCACTAGAAGCCCTATGCGGCCATTTTTGAACGTTTTTGAAATTCAGCGTTTCGTACTTTCGTTGTTGTTGCTCCATGCTTCGTTACACTCGACTTTTCGTAACATACAATAAAGTTTTTGTAGCTATTGGAATTTTTTAATAGAGCTTTTGGAAGCGGAGTGTTTCAAACATCTACTTTGAAGCCGTGAACGGCCAAAAATGACCTGTACGTGTTCAGCAGATTATATTCCTTTAGTGGAGTTTGCTAGCAACGCAGTTGCGCAACTTTGAGGCAACAATTGACTGATTTTCTTCTGAGAAGCAGAAGCTAGACTGGTATTAAAAACTGGTCCTAGTAAGTTCTAACAGAATATTTTGTCAAAAATGTATTTTTCAGTGTGGGCTACTTTTTCACCTAGCAGAAACACACAAATATGATTGACTGTATTGTTTCTATCCAACATTTGAAGTAAAATGAAGGAAAACGTTTGTTCACAGTTATACAGATGAACGGTCAAAAATGACCTTTCTCGTCCTTGTAGGTAGAAAAATATTTCAGGGTTTCTAGTGTTAATTTCAAATGGTGTCACAGTCAAAACAATTTTCCGACGTTATAGTTACAGCATATTAAACACGACTCCCAAGAACATGTGCCAATTTATACAACATTTATAATAATTAATTGGACATGCGGCATGGCACTACAAGTATACCAAAGCATCAGTTTTGAAAATCCCGAAGAATATGAAACTGCTGATTGATGTCTTTTCTCTATCACGCCTATGGAGTTGTCAAAATTATAATTCTCAGATTACACATCGATTATAATTTTTTCCAACATTTTCACAGTATATTTTTCTGGTAGCTCTATCGAGCAAATATAAGCAAGCTTGTTGTAATATCGTTGACCACACTTCCAAGAAATCCAACTGGTGACGGCGCCCTCCATCGACTGTGCTCAGTAAGTTTGTCCCTCGCTGAAATTGACACAATCATGTAAAATGCCTTAAATAATGCAAATCTTTGATTAACTCGGAACGTAAATTCAAATACAGTAAGAGGGGAATGTTTTTATGCTAAGTGAACAGGAAACAAACGTTTTCAGGCGCAATAAATCTTTCAGTTTCATATCAGCAATGTTTTCAGTCCTCGACCCAGGCCACGAGTCGTGTGTCACCACAATAACAAAATTGCATATATTTCAAGTGCATCCCACAGAAAGCAAATATTCTCTGAATGTTTTTTTAAAGCAATGGGCATAGAGCATAGTTGCAGAGTTCGATATAACCTGAAAGAACATTCTTTAAATTAGAAATATCAGCTGGGATATTTGACCATTTGACTGGAAAACTCGAAAAATTTGGGAAAGAAAGTCATGCTGGCAACATGTTTTGGAAAATGCCTTAGATGTCATTGGACATTTACTGGGAATATTCTACTTCCAACAGTAATTGTTTGCTATTTGGAGCCTGTTGATATATTGGAACTTGCTGACAACCTTAAAATAATTTGAGATCATTTGGTGTCCGTTAACCATCACCTTATTAAGAAATAACTGGGATTGAAAGGTGATTTCACAACGTTTAATGAAAGACATACTGTTCATCTATTTTGAAAAGCACTGGGAAAAAAAGGTATAACAGGCGACATAGACTATATTTTTAAATTGCTTTTGTTTTTCCAACTAATACTAACCAAATTAACAAAAATTGAATATGCAAACGTCAGTCAAAAGAAATTTTAATCAAATTTCGTACTATTCTTCATACAATTTTTTGTCTTTTGAATGGCTTCATGATTTCGACTTCATTATTTGATATTGGCATGTTTACTTCAGTAAAGGAACGCTCAAAGAGACATTTACTCGGAAGTTTAGCAAATATGGGAAACGAACACATTTTTTTTATTTCGGTCATTTCGTCTTATTTAGTTCTTCCCGTGTTCCAATGACGCACTGACTTTATATTTTGTGCACTTGGCATAACCAAAAACATTATGAAATTGTTGTATAATTCAACACAGCATCACTATGTGTAAAAATTGATTAATGCTCGTAGCACTCACCGGCAAAATCGCCGCAACGACTTTTGTGCGTAAAGCACGTTTGCACGACTCCGACAATGCAAAGACGAATCAGCTCCATCATCCACTCTGTAAAGAAATTTTCGTCTTTCTTTCACGAGTGTCCTTGTGAGGCTCCTGCAGGCGTGCAATGTGTTAGAATCGCATGTCTTTGGCGATTCCAATTTTTCAAATTATTCTTAAAATTGGCTGCTTTGAAGCAAACATCACAAGTTATGGATGTCCTAATACAATCATGATCAAATTGTTGCCATTTTGAGAATACTGTAATGCGTTTGTTAGGTTTCAAATATTTTTGAAAAAATACTAATTAACGCAAAATTCATTCCCTTAGTTAAAAGTAGATATCGTGAATATCATTGTATGTACAGGTACTAAACTAATAACTGAAGATTTGTTGATTATAATCCTTTTTTCAAAAAGACTCAAATTATTTTCAATACTACTTCTAATTTTTGCTCATATTCATGAAGTTTTTGCCTTGCAATGTGTTGTCTGCGGTTTTTTTAACTTCTTAGAAACCTTGTAGAAATTCTTAAACATCTTATAAAAATTTCAAACAAATGGCAACCGATGTCATGTATGTGGAAGAGCGAAACATTTCACACAGCACTACTAATTGAAACACAAAATGTATTCATGTTTGCTTGATACTTCTTTTCAAAAATTGAAAATGTGTGACTGTGTGAATGCACACAAAACACACAACCACTTGTGTAGGAGTCGGGGGTGCAGGTGTGCAACCGCACCCCCAAAAGTTTTGATTTGGCAAATATCATTTGAAATCAGGGCAAAATCTGTGGAAATTTGGGCAAAATGTAATATGTGTGAAAACATTCGCACAATCGCTGTGTGTGCTTTGATTTCACAAAAAAATGGCTCCCAAAGTGAAAATGGAGACGTTTCCTCTTTTTTTGGATGTCAGTTTCTTTCACACCCCCAAATTTTGGCTGCTCATGTTGTTGTTTGTTGTTTCTCGATTCGTATTCAAATATGACGATGTCAATTAGGATTTGATACTGTAGAAGCGAAGCGATGTGTCCGCTGGTGAGATATGAGGCCGATACGGGCGTGGAGGTCCCTACCACAGGTCTCACACCCGTGGAAGGGAGGCGTGTTCACTCCGCTGTCAGCCCGAGCCATTCGTACCTGGCCTTTTTCTTTGGCGGTTTTTGAACGTTGAAACTCTGAGTAGAGGGCACCACTGTGGATCATACTTCGTCCGGCTGGTCTGTCAGATGCTGCGTTTTCCAAGGTTGTGACGTCGATGTTGAAATCTTTGAGATAGGCTTTGAGAGAGTCTTTGTAGCGCTTGCGCTATCCTCCGATCTTTCTTCCATCACGACTGAGTCCACCATGCCACAGCTGCTTGGGTATACGGGAGTCTGGCATTCGAAGAACGTGACCCGCCCATCGTGTCTGTGCCTTGCGCATGGTGTTGATTACGCTTCGGAGTTCTCCGCTCTCCAGCAGCTCAGTGTTGGGGATCTTGTCTTGCCAGCCGTTTTGACAATACTGCGAAGACATCGGAGATGAAACTTCTGAAGTTGCACTAATCAGCTATTGTGCCATTGTGTTTTCATTTGCTCTAATTTTCGCCAATGGTTGGTTTACTGCATGCGATGGCTTTTATGGTGATTCTGCTTGTTGGCTGAGTCATATGAAACAACAAACCATTACCATTCCATGTTGCCTGCAAATGCTCCAGGTTTCACAGCCCTAGAGAAGTGTTGTTAAGACGACTGTTCTGTGGACTCTGATTTGGTGTCGCTGCGAGATTCCTCTTGTTTCCCAGACCGTCTTCTTCAATCTTCCTAAGGCACTGCTTGCTTTAGCGATACGGTTGTTAAATTCTGCATCTATGTTGGCAGAGCGGGAGAGTGGGCTGCCGATGTAGGTGAAGGTCTCCACCGCCTGGAGCCTCTCACCCTTCACTGTGATGTTTGGATCCTGGTATGGGATTCCTGGGGCGGCTGTTACGTCACTTCAGTCTTTTTGGTGCTGATAGTGAAACCGAAGTTGTCACAGGCTGAGGAGAATGCGTTCACCTCCTTTGGCATCTCTTTCTCGAGGTTGAAGATTCTCCTATCACACCTGTAGTTGATAGGAGTACCAGGTGAGATTTCCCTTAAGGCCTCTGCCAGAATCGCCGAGAACATCAAACTGAACAGCGTAGGGGCAAGGAAGCAGCCCTGTTTCACTCCATTGGTAACCTGAAACCGGTCTGTGGCGTTTCCATCATCAAGTACACGGGCCATCATCCCATCATGAAAAAGCCTGATGATCTTAACGAACCTATCCGGCCAACCAAACTTCGACATGATCGTCCACAAGCCCTCTCTGCTCACAAACGCCTTCGTGGGTTCAACAAAAGTAATATAGAGGTCTTGATGTTGCTCCACACTCTTCTCCTGGATCTGACGAGCGGCAAGCACTATGTCGATGTTCCTCGACATGTATGCTAGCCGCATTGGCTCTCAGGGAGGTGACCTTACTCGAGGTGCTTCAGGAGGCAATTCAGGAGAACGCAGGCCATTATCTTACCGGCGATCGAGAGGAGAGAAATCCCTCTGTGGTTGTCACGTGATCGCTTGTTTCCCTTTCTCTTGTAGATGTGAACGATGGTGCCATCGTTGAACTTTTGTGGGAGGGTCTCACTTGAACCATCGTCTAGTGCAGTGCTTGTCAACAGGGTGTATCGCACAACCCAGGGCGTACCAGAATATTTCAGGGGTGTACCACCGTGAAGGGGTGCACAGGGGTGTACCATATGTGTGCTCTTCTAGAACAAGAACAGTAACATTGCCTCGCATATAATGTTCTTTGCTCTGGTACAGTGTGTCAACTTTTCATGCGTTTTAAAACCGTATCTATCAGGAGGTGTGAATTGTCTGTTTTTTCCCACCAGTTTGTTTGTAATGTTGGTCAGATGACCATCACGCAGCCTTCTTTATTCGTTAAATGCAGCAGGCGGGAGTCCACAGGTAGGAAAAGGTTAGGAACTATTGCTCTAACTTAAATTTTGTGTAAGCTAATGCAACAATCAAGCGTTTCCCGGCATTATTGTTTCGTATTAAGACACGTAACGCAATTTCCACATTGCTTTTCAAGCAATAAGCTGGAACTTAGGGAGAACTTATACCGAGAGGAAGTGAATTTTAACTTTGCAATTTTTCATTCAAGATTTTCGGCTGTTATCATTTCATACTTTTGAAAGGTATTGCAGTAAGTTGTTCATCCTCAATGGAAATGAACATAAGCAATTTTTAAAGAATTTTTTTCCCCACTCTCTCGGGAGCGACATCGAGAGTCAGCAGTGTATAATTATAATGAAAATTATTCAAGAGAAAAATTCTTGCAATGTTAAGGAGTACAAACGGAAAGATGCCCACATCGCATTTGGGTTTTATCGCACGAAAGAACAAATGTTCAACCCGTATCCATCACGGCATTGCCAGTTTTATACCGACGTATTTGGTAAAAGTAGTTTAGCTCCAGGACATCTCAAAAACACGGGTGGAGTCACATAATTTTACTCAACAAAATAAGTCAAAGGCATTCTTTGAAGCATCTCTAGAAAGTCATTGACGGCAACTTTCTTCGCTTAAGAACAATGTTGCATAAAGAGGAATATCGATTTGGAACTTGCTTCCCTGCAAATTTTCTGCTGCGGGTTTTTCGATGAGGAAACATAATTGTAAAGTTGTGCTGTCTAAAATTTGAAGCTTGCGCAACTTTTCATGCCATCTTCGCCTAATTGAAGCTGATTGTTGAGGAACCTGGTTTTGATTGGACGAGGTATAAGCCAGTTGCTACCAATGGAGCAACAGCTATGGAAGGTTCTACTAAATGAGTTGTGCGAAAAATCAAAAACGTTTTTCTTGACTTTGTTTCAGCCTGTTCTTATGGTGCTTTTTCGTTCGTAGACCAAGGTTTTTTTGAAATAATCGAATAAATTTAAGTCAATTCAATCATAATGCCTATTGCAGTCATATGCAAATGTCCTAAATCATAAAAATCATTAAAAGTTTAATATATTTTGAAAAAATGTCCGAAACGTCGCAACAACAACAACCTAGGTTTCAATTCATTGAATGATTAATCAACAATTTTTGGTTAAGAGATTATTCAACAAAACAACTGGATGTCAGTTCTGGAATTTGTTCTTGATGACGTCACAAATTGTGAATTTCATCCGTTCACAATCAAGGAAGCATCGAATGTTTTCAGAAGTGTGCAAAGACATGTTAGCCGACACAATGAAGTTGTATATTTTGAGGCGCTCTGGTTATCAAGAAGAAAAGTTTCAGAGCGGGTGCTTCAACTGCGGCAAGAGTTGTGGGATTTCCTTGCTTAGCATGGACACCCAATGTGTACTCATTTGGAAGGCAACATTTTTTTTTGACTTTACTTAGATTTGAATTTTCTGCTATGGAACGTGCAGCCCTTTACAGATGAGGGAATTTGACGTGGGCTATACGCATGTAGCAACAATAGCCCAGAAAACGACAGGACACGACATGTAACACAATTCAATGAATGTCGGTCTTCCTGCTCACGAAGTAAGTTTGTTCAACACCCAGGGTGAATTAAAAAGAAAGCATTGTTGCCGCTGAATGTTGTCCGCCAGTTGTGAAAAACGAGGTTTTGTATTCTGTTTCAAGGGCTTTTTTCATAAGAGGATCAACATTCTTGATGAGTTTGTTTTTTCATTTAATTTCGACAAGAAAAGAAAATTCTTACAAAAGTAGGCTATTGGCATGAGAACAAGAACAAAAATCGCTTTTTGACTGAGATTCAGCTATGCTGAGAAGTGATACCCAAAAATCGGCTAAGAAAGCGACATTTACAGTGTAAAAATCGCTTAAATGTTATACTTCTACAAGAGTAGATCTTAATACATAGTAAGGGTGTACAGGATTTCGAGCAAATGATAAAGTGTGCACAAACGCAGAAAAGGTTGACAACCACTGGTCTAGTGAACCGTTGCCTTCAAAGATTCCCAGTTGTTGCCGGTAGCCTCCGTAAGCTGGCTTTTGGGAGTGTGAGACAGTTCTTGTCGAACAGCTGTAAGTTTGAGCTTGTTGACGTTGAGCCTTTTCACAACTTTCTGCCCCTGAGGTTTTCTCATGTGTGCTAACCTCTAAATGAAAGGAGGAAAGATCTGGTAAAATTAACTTCTTAGCCTGCGTGACAGGCAAACTTCAAATAATAAGACCAACTAAGAAGGCATCTGTAGAAGAACCGTTCCAGCACGTAAACATCCTGTGCCTTCCCAAACTACATACCTCATCAGTAGGCAAATTTATGCACTCTTATTGCAACAGAATGCTTCCAAATCATTTCAATGACTATTTTAATCCAATCAGGTCATAAATTCCCACTCCACAAGACTATCAACATCCGTATCCTAAGTAGGCAGTGTACGTGCCTGATATCATGTCATAAGCAATCGGATATTGTTGTCTGAGCATGACTTCGGATCGTGACCAGTGTGATTGTTTTCCCCGAATAAGAACTAATGTGTCTCTTTGCCAATGACGCTTCTTGCAGCGTCACAGAACAAATCTTATGGTTGGACGCAAGTAGTTTCAAATTCTAGCCAAAGGCTGGTGGTGTTCCAAATTTTCTTATCAATGATAAAAACTTCAAAAATAGCTTTCAACTGTTTTTGCAGATCATGGCGATGTGGATCATTGCTTTGTAAGGTAGTTACAAGGGCGCAGCCTTATAACGTCACTAGATTTGATAGTGATTTTCTTGTAAGACCAAACAAGTGAAGAAATTGCATACAGTATCACCTGTTAAGAAATTAAATAACAAAATTTAGGTTTCTTCGTTGCATACGTAATGAAATCCAACCATATTTTTTTTCCCATTTTCAAAGAGATCCATCATAAGTGACAGGTCAAGTTGGAAACATTGTCAATGGAAGATGACTTTTTCTTCAATTGCAAATGCCTGTTAATTTTGATCTAAGTTTTGCAGGAAAATGTTTGCAGCAACCGCGTTTGCATAAACATTTTTGCTGCAACCAAGTATGCAAAGAGCTCAAATCACTTGGTCGATTGGGATTGAACTGTGTCCAAATTCTCGGACACAAACGCAGTTTTTCAAACAGCCGTTTTCTTGACTCCGATTGTAAAAAATAGCAAAAGGTCACCAGACATTAACAGCAAAACCAGCGATTGTCTTTCCAGAATTTGTTTAAATTACCGTTGTCTTGTGTTACGCTTCTGGTAGTACAGCCTGGGACAAAAGTTTAGGGCCACTTCGCATTTTGCTATAATTCTTTGAGCAAACGGCCATAACTTTTGTTTCACCCAATCCTTTCACATCATTTTTGCATTTCATGTCTTATTAGTTACTTAACACAGTTGAAAACGTAACAAACTTACACACGGTTGAAAAAATACGTTTGCAATCAATATTTTGTGTGGCCACCCTTGTTTTGATGATTTCTTGCAGACGACGTGGCATGCTGTCTATCAGTTTGCAGCAATAATCTGGAATGATATCTCTCACCCAAACGTCTTTAATTGCTGTTTGAAATTCATCAAGACTGAGGGATGCTTTTCCGAAACGTCTTCATAAAGTTCCACATGTTTTCTATAGGATTCAAATCCGGACTGTTTCATGGCCGCTCCAATCTTTTGGATACGATTTTGCTCCAAGAAATTCTTCACTGCCTTGCTTCGATGACATGGAGCACAATCATGCATGAAAATATCGCAGTTGTGGACTCTCGTGTGGAGGTCAAGCTTGCTCTTCAATAAATTAACATATGTTTCACCATTCATGGTGGTTCCCGGTGGCAAAAATAGAGTGCAGCTGTCTCCCTGAAGGACATCTCTCCCCATAGGTGGGTGTTTCACTGGTGGTGTAGTGCACGTTTCTTCTAAGCGTGTTCCAGCCGCCATCCAAACCGGATATCTTTGAACAATCAACTGCTGTACAGTAGACTCGTCCGAAACAAGAACCTTTTTCCACATCTCTATGTCCCTGCTGGCATGTCTCTTGGCGAAATCAAGACGTTTTTTTGTTCATCACTTGAGCCAATCGTGGTTTTCGGGCTGGCTTGCAAGATTTGAGACCAAAATCCAGAGACAACCTGCGTTGAATCGTTTTGGTAGTGACTAATGTTCCTCTTTCCATTAATTTAGCCTGAAGTTTTTTTTGAAGCGCTTATTGGAGAGCGAAAAACAACCTTATGCATGACACCGTCGTCTCAGCAGCTGGAAACCCTTAGTCGACCAGACATTTTTCTGTCCTTGAAAGTGCCCTCATTTTGATATTTCATGATTGCATTGTGCACAGAGCCGGATTAAAGGGTAGGGGAGCCAGGGGCAATTTTTACTGGAGGGCCTCTATGACGTATTACATGAGGTCATCATTTGCAAAATTTATGGTTTCGCTGATTCGTAAAGTTCCCGTTTGTTTTTTCATGTAGTCGAGAATGTCCTTACTCAAATGCACATCCAGTTACCTGGGAGAAGTAAATGCTAGACCAGGGGTTGGCAACCTACGGCACGCATGCCGCACTTGGCACGCCAAGCAATTTCCAATGGCGCAGAGAAGCTCCACATTTTGCATATTACTTTTGTTACAATTCACACAGAAGGTAGATTGACCTTGACTTGTACAAATATACGTATGTTGTTGGCACACTGAATAATTTGAAATCTTAAGTTGGCACACAATTAGCAAAACGTTGCCGACCCCTGTACTAGGGTGTATTTCACTAAGAAAAAATATTTCACTGGCTAGGGAGTGATTCGGCAAGAAACAACATCCCGAACAACAAGCAGAAACCGGAGATTACAAACAAAAACACCGGAAAAAGAACTTGTCAATATGGCCAGCCAACCTGAGTGCGAAAGTTGTTTCCAAGATAATGTCTTGATTTTCACCTTCATTTTCAGGTGCTCTCGCTAACGCCACTGCTTTAGCGTTGCTGCCTGAAAGTTTTGCTAGAGAAAGCGTTTCAGTCGCGGCGTTTTAGCTAACACTGCCAGATCCTTGCGCTTTTACGTCTTAGAAGCTTTGCGTTTTCTAATAACTCCTGATGGCATTACAGATTTCGGCATCTCGCTGGCTAAACACTGCAATCACGCTTTCTGCCCTTCCTTTCAATCAATCGACTGATTAAAACCTTTTCTGGCGAACCATGCAATAACATGTCGTGTAAATAGCTTGAATAGCTTCATATATTCATGATGTAACACAACGATAGTAACCATCGCAAGAAAAGTTCGTTTCCACCACATGTTACCCTTTATGACGAAACAAAGTTGCAGTTCGCCTGCGGCTACCTCGAGACTGCAACGTTTGGGATCATTGATCCCTGTGTTGCCACTTCTGTTATAATAACATGACATCAAATATGATGTTCTCAGATTAATTTCTCATGTCTGATGTTTTGTCGACAAATCTGATGTTGACTGGGTTGTTGTTTTAGTATCCCTAATTCCTCTCATTTTAGGACGAAAATAAGTTAGATTCATTGTTTTTAAGTTCCTTTCATCAATTTCTCACCAAAATGTGTGATTGGTTATCGTTTCAAACTAAAGAAGTTCTCTTTGCTGCGTTGAGACTAGCATTTTACGTAATTTATCAACGACTTCTCTATTTAACAATATATTCCGCTCTGTTTCGGATTCAACGAGGGTAATCACTCTTTGTTGATAGAAGCATTTTGCTCAGGGGTGGGTAAATAGCGGCTCCCGGGTCAAATGTGGCCCGCCACAGCGTTTTACGTGGCCCACGGAAGCATTCAGAAAATATCTTCAAATCTGAAATTTCCACTAATATATCACAACAAATTTTAGTGTTGACTGCTTAGGCTAGCTTAACTGAGACATGCTTTTATTTCACTAAGGACGCACGGCCCTCCTCCACAACATGGCCTTCTCAAATGGCCCACGACCCTAATTAGTTGCCAACCCCTGATTTAGCTTATATGAACCTGTAGCGTAAAACTTTGATATTACCTGATGTTGAAAAGGCAGCAATCTTATGTTAATGAGACTGACCCAAGTGGCAACATTGATTGATACCAAACAGCAGTCAGGAACCACTAGCTTTAACACGCAAATAGTAACGTTTTCGTGACATTTGTGCAATAGGCGTGATGCACAAGTAGAGAGTCACACCCATGGCAAAAGAACGATTATTGGGAAAAAGTTACCAGCGAAATCAAATACATTAACATTGAGGAAAACTTAAAATACTTATAGGCTGTTCAGTAGCGATTACTAAAACTGGCAGACAGTAAACGTGTAGAGAACATGTGTCAAAACTGGTGGCCCGCTGGCCAAATGTCCTGAGTGATGTTTTTTTGTTTTTTTTTGCGTATTTTTAGCACTTACGAATTTACCTGATTTTGATTAAAATGCGTCCTTGCTAGCATCTTTTTGAACTGGGAATAAAAAGGCATTGCAATACAGCGATTCGACAATAACACAATAGCACAATTATGCATTATGACATAACTGTACTGACTACTCATCGAGTTATGAGCATCTAGAGCTACATCTTTCGGTTCAGTGCAAGTGTCCTTAAACGTTTGTTCTAGGCTGTAACTGTTCTCTAAATCGTATGAACCTGTGATTGTTGTTTTGTCGCTGAGTTCGTCATGATAAGTGCGCTGCTTCTAACAAACTATCAGGTTACACTACTCAAATTAGTTTGGTTTATTCTTTTAAGTTTTGGTAGGCCTACATGAAAGATTTAAGTTTCAATTCAATGTCAGACACGCCAAGACAATTGAATACATTAATGTGCAAAAACGAAAAGAAGCCGGAGCTGGAACAGGAGCCATGTTGTGAAAAAACAAACCCCGGAGCCGGAGCCACACTCATGAAAACCAAAAGATCCGCAGCTAGAGCTGGAGCCAAGTTTATGAAAAGAAGAGCTCCGAAGCCGGAGCTGTGTCCTTTTCACGGCGACTCCGCAGCCCTGTTAAGAACTGTAATGTTTAACACTCCACAAAGTGTTCGTTTGTAGCATTTCCGGGCAAACGTTTTTAATATTTTAAACACTTTTTCTAAAGTATCTGTGACGTATTCGTGAAAATGTTCCGTTTACATTTGTATTCATCGCTTTTGCAAGGACAAATTTATAGACACTAAGTGATTCTTATGCTGTTTCAGGATCCAACAATGTTTAACAAAAATTTGAGGCAGATTTTCGTATTATCAGATTTTCGAACATTTGTGGGCAATCTGGCAGCTTTCCATCGGCAAAATCTTTAGCCTATTTTTGAAAGCAAACAAGTCTTCATGCAGTGTTTCGACTGATTACTTTTCATATTATGCTTGTGGTACATCAGTGCAATAGTTGGTTATTGAAATTTTATTCCACACAGAAATATATACAGCAAAAGTGGAAGTCAACGGCTTTTCAGCAAATATTGTATTTGGGAAACACTTTGTACTTTGATAAACAAGGAACTAGTGTGTTACAACGCTTTGGAAGCAATCTGCTCTTGAGCGAAATCAATGGTTATAAAGAATAACTCAACAACGTATCAAAAATTTACACGATGAAAAACCCATGGTTAAATCATCTTTTAGCGATTACACAAACATAACTGCATAGCTTAAAACTTTTTTCTTTATTGGTTCATTCAATTTGTGATTGTGCAAGATTATTTGAAGCACTTTTACCTCTCTCTAAAATCGAATATAATTTCTTGGCAACAGTTATATGCGTTACTGCTTTTTGATAGTTATCAACTATAGTTGGAAACGTTAATATTCTTTTTTATTCGGAAAAACTTAACTTGGACACAATTATTCTTTTTCAAATGAAGCAAGAATACGTCTCGGTTTATTTTTCCTATTAGTTGCACAGAGGCAAAGTCATTATAACGGAATTGTCTGAAATTGCAAATGAGATGCATATGTATTGTTTTCATTGGAATTTACTAATTCAATGGTATATACTTTATCATTTCGTTAGTCAGAAATGCGATTAACTACTGTATTTCATGAATTTTTAAGTATCATTTACATACAATCTGAGATCGTTGTAAGTACAAGCATAAGCAAGCACTTCTGAAGGGATATAATGTAGTTTGTAAACGTAAATGAGCATGTGGTCATTCCTATATACTGGACAAACTCAAGAAAAGTAACTACTGTCGACAAGAGAGATAAAAAAAGGAATCAGCCAGCTAATTTTTTGAAATGAATTCGAGTTAACTCAACACTGCTCACGCACAGTCCAGAAATCTGAAAGGGTCAAGGACATTTCGTCGATGCCGTTTCGGCGACGGGACGTTTCGGTGATGGTGGTCACAGATGTTTCATAGGGTAAAAAAGTCTGTTTTTTAAAAACTTCAATGTTTAGAAAGCAAAGGATGTACAGTACCCTTGATATGTGTTTTAGTTGTCATCCTGAAGGCAGGTGTGGTTTGTCTTCCTCCGGAAGTTTGGAAGAGCTTATTGCGATCGTGACCATGTGTGGAAGGAAATATGGCTTGTGATGTTTCTTTCTGATGGCATGGGGCGTTTGTGAGTTTACGCAAAGGTTAAGCCTGGACAGGAATTGTTACTTCAGCTTTCGCGTAGTTATTCTGATTGCACTTAACAGCTAATTTAAGAGTATATTCGTTCTTTCTTCTGCCGGTTGCCTGTCAGTGTGCGCATATACTGCATTCGTACTTCCAATGCCTTGCCAACAGTTGCTTTCTGGAGTGCGAACTCCTGTTCCAACAGCGGGGAGCCAGAGATTGCCTCTGGGCGAACGCGTACACGCGTTTGACGGAGTGGGATGCCAGAGTTTGCTCAAAGGCAAACTCCAACCAGTGGCGTACGAGGCGGGGGTCGGCCGCCCCCCTGGTTGGAAAATTAAGGGAAAACTGTTTTCAAGGCAAGGTGAAGTTGCTCAAAAGTCCTGAAAGATAAAAAATATTTCATTGCAGTGAAGAATTTTTGGGCAAATTCTGTTTTTCAGGGCAAGCGCAGGTTGTTCAAAATTCTGAATGATAAAAAATATGTATTCAATGCAGTGAATTCAGGGGACACTCTGTTCTTCAGCGCAAGCACAAGTTGCTCAAAAATCCTGAATGCAAAAACTATATTCAATGCAGTGAAAATGTTCAGGAAAAGCTCTGTTTTTAGAGCAAGCGCAAGTATATCAAAAATAGTTATTTCATGGCGGTGAAAATATTCAGGGCAAACATGTTTTTCAGAGGAAGCGCAAGTTGTTCAAAATTCTGAAGGATAAAAAATACATTCAATACAGTGAATTCAGGGCACACTCTGTTTTTCAGGGCAAGCAAAAGTTGCTCAAATATCCTGAATGTAAATTGTATAGTAAATACAGCGAAATATTTCATGACAAACTCTGTTTTCGGAGCAAGCGCAAGCTCCTCAAAAATCCTGAAAAATACAAATATTCCAATGCAGTGAAAAATTTCAGGGCAAACTCTATTTTTCAGGGCATGCACAACTTGTTCAAAATTCTGGATGATTAAAAATATATATATTCAATGCAGTGAATTCAGGGAACTCTGTTTTGAAGGGCAGGCCACAAGTTGCTCAAAAGTCCTGAAAGATAAAAAATATTCCAACACAGTGAAAAGTTTCAGGGCAACTCTGTTTTTCAGGGCTTCTCAAACATAATTCAGAACAATGTAATTGCAGCAATAGGTGATGGGGTTAGATATGATATAAAGGAGGTAAGTGCAGCCCCGTTTGTTGCTGCAGAAGTAGACGAGTCAACGGATGTCACAGATAAACCTCAGATCTCTGCCATTATGTGGCTAGAAGCGAGGTGGCTTGTGAAGTGAAGAAAACGTTCTTGGGATTTGATGATGTGAGCAATGACAGACGAGCTGCTGCTATATTTTTTTAGCTGTCTTTCCTGTTTGCATTTATTCATGTTTGCTTATTTTGCATGGGGAACAGCCAAGCAGTACTATTTTGTCGGTTTGTGAAGAAAATTGGTTAGTGTTGCTGCGCACCAGTGCGCGGCGTTAATCTGCCGCGCTGTGTGCAAACGTGTTGACATCGTTGCTTCATTCAAGCTTCCAAGAGTGGATGTGCGTTTGGTGACGAATGAAGCACCCGGGGATGCTGTCCGTGTGAGACTCTCATATTCTGGTAACAAAGGGGAGGACCCTTAAGATACGCCTACGGATGAACATAGTCGTGAAAATGTGCTCCGTGTTGCTTCTGATTGCTTGTTGTGACCGCATCTTATCCTTGTAGTGAGTCGGCCGCTTTTTGTGCTTCGTATCGAACGTATTTTGTACTTCCTTCTCCAGTGCGTTGAACCTCCGGTTCGATTTAATTTGGGGCGGGGGAGGATGAAGTGAATTGGTGCGTGTTGTTGCGCACTAGTGATCTGCAGCACCTCGCGCAGGCGTGCTTTTCCTTTGCATATTTCATTGACGTTCTCTGCAGCTGCCGATCATACTGATGGTCTGCATTCTTGATTGGATCACTGCATGCATTCTGAACGTATGGATAATTTTTAAGACTGTTTAACTTTCCAGTAAAGCCGTTAAACAATTAGGTGACAAGTCACTTCAGTTTGGTCCTTCGAAATGTTACATTTTTTCAAATCTAGATTCGCCATTGTGCCTATATGTATGTAACAAATTATGATATGGGATAGAAAGCATAAGCAATAGTCATTCTGCAAGCAGCCACTTGAGCAGTGAATTTATGCCACTCTATTCAATTCATACACTCGCAAATTTGACTTTGAAAGAGGCAATGCCTTACCAGTCACGAACCTCACCGCACGTCACTGTAAAAAATATATATTCCATACAGCGCTTTCGGGGCAATCGCAAGTTGCTCAAAAATCCTGAATGTAAAAAGTACATTGAATACAGTGAAAAATTTCAGGTCAAAATCTCTTTTTCAGGGTAAGCGCAGAGTTGCTGAAAAGCTTCAATGGTAAGAAATATATTGAACACAGTGAAAATTTCAAGGGAAAACTCTGTTTTTGAAGGCAAGTGCAAGTTGCTCAAAAATCCTGAACAGTGAAAATGTTTTCAATACAGTATATTCAGTGTATATTTGCTTCAGGTGATCTGTGTAATTTGGGCTAATGTAGTGAGTAATCTGGACTAAATTCGTGACTGGTTTTAATGAGATTGATCTGGACCAAGTCCTCGTTTTTTTAGTGCCAGGTTTTTCGTGCATTTTTTAGGACTCTTCTGTTATCTGTTGCAGTATCGATCTTAACATCAAATTTTAGCTAACTGGCTAAGGTAGGGAACTTTTGAAGTTAGTTTCGTGAATGCAGTATGTAATTTGGACCAACCCTGGTGGCAGTGTGTGTAATATGGACCGGTGTTACAAATGACAATACTTGTATAAAGTAGGTTGAAAGTGTTTTATAGGCTACATTTATAGGAATATCGTACAGTACTGCACGTAGTACAATCACAGTATACGAATACGATACAATACATGCATTTTGAGTGCGTGTTTCATTTCCCGCGGTGCAATCTTTAGTAGAAACGGGCCGCACGGACGTGGAGATTGCTTGACCCTTTTTAGTGCGCGGTGCGCGTCTTTACGTGCCCTGTGCAAGCGCACAGCAACGATAACACAGGGAGTCAGACCATTCGATCCGGAACCGTCGCTTTTAACCTTTGCGTTGCGCCATTGATGTCGCGTACATATTTGCATCAGAAAAGGCGATTACCGTAACGTTTCTTGTCTGGGAGAACACAACATGCATGGAACATCACCCCCGTGAGTTAACAAGTTAGGTAGCTACAGAATTTGCCTGTAAGAGCACCTCTAGAGGATTGCATTAAGAACGTTATTGCCGAAATGACGTTACAAGCGAATTGAAATGCATGTAAAAGATGCCATCGGGACCGAAAAAATGTAACGTTATAGGCGAATTGACGTTACAAACGAAGCCGTTACAAACGAACTCAACTGTATGGAACAGATTTACAAGAGGTTTCAGGCCCCATTCCCAAAGTTACTTTCCGGGCAAATTGTTATTTTCTGGGCAAATTTTTTCCGCCCCCCCAGTAAAATGCCTTCCCGTACGCCTATGACTCCAACTCACATATTTACAATCAAATGCCAAGTAAGCTTTTTCTTTGGACATCTGACAAGGTTTCTTTGCCACCTTGGCCATGAATACCAACAGCAGAAGTTTTCCTAGAGCAATTGAGCAGGGTTAATACTGTGGGAAAGTTCAAAAATGTGGAAGCAACAACGTTGATCTAAAGTCCATCGCCGAAACGTCCAGCGCAGAAGCGGCGTCGCCGAAACGACATCAGCGAAATTTCCCATTCCGATCTGAAACGCTGCAAGGATGAAGCAAGAACAGACTAAACAAATAAGCTTGAAGCAAAACTTTGTGAAACCAGAACGCAAGTTACGTACTTAAGAATTTAAAAATACGCCTTTGCCAAATAATTAATTACATTAAGACTGGAGTTTCAAAATGTCGAAAACCCAAGAAAATGTGATATTTCGCCCTGATGATTATAATCCATCACAATCTAATCGACGAAACACTGGTGGTATTGCAGACCACTGGGGCTAGAGCCTTATCTTACATAGGTGAAGGGAAAACTGTTCTTTTGAAACTTCGATTGTTTCTCTTTTTTATTTTCGACTTCAACTTTTGATGAAAATATTATTGTGACCTTCAAAACGTTCATCATTTATTCACTTAATGTTTTTGCTAATACAAGTAATATTTGTTAGATGACCGCACAATAAGCCATTATTTTCATTTGGTCGCGGGAGTGGCTTTGTGTTAGTGGTCGAACCTGCTGGAATATGGTGAATGGTTTTCATCCTCGTCAGATCATTGTCACGAAATGTGTACTGTATAATGGAAATGAAAATCTCTCTGATTATACGCTCTTATCTCTACTATTAAACGCACGGTACTGTGACGTCTGGAGCGTGAATTAACCAAATATCTGACAAAATTGTTATTTTTTCCTTCAGAATGCTTTAGGCTTTTATCGAGATTCCTCTCATTTTCAGCAGTTTACTCGGTTAGGTTACATTATTTTTTAAGGAATGGAGATGACAATAAATAAAAGCAACAGCAGCTAATGATTTCAGAGAGTTTTGTTTTTGTAGCAAACGGAGATGAAGATATTACTCATCAGAGTAGGATTGTTAAACTCACAATCCGAGTTGGACTTCTTCCCTTCACAAAATTTGCACCATTTTCTGTCCCCGATATCATTCACAGCAGTCTTCAAAATACCACGATTGATTCGGGCGTTCGGTGGATTTCTCAAGTAATGAAATATATCGCAAGACTTCAACCAAATGCACAGGCACAACTGCAGAAAATAAAAGACTCCATCGGCTTCCGGCATCCACTTGCTTGGTAACAATTTCGTCTTTGTTTCTCTTTTTTGAAATAAGAAAGTAATCGTAGTTTGCAGCAACGTTTGTCTAACGATGTAGTTACATTTTTTGATCTTACACACGACTCTGAGAGTGCGTGTCGTTCATCATTTAAACCATGGGTCGGGAAACTTTTTGGATAAAGGGGCCATGAAACCTACATATTTTTAATTGTATTTCCGTGAGAGCCATATAATATTTCTCAACACTTAATGCAACTAACTTACTTAACTGACGTGTGCACTTTAAAGCAAAATCAACAATTTAAACTAAGGCAAATGTCTAAACTTTATCTTTAATAATATGCTTCTTACTGTTAATGCGACTTCTGGCGCTGCATGGTGTTGCAGATGGCTTTGTAGAAGAATTACATAAAAAGTTTCATCCGTAACAATCGTGTTAAAAAGATATCAAGCGAGCCAGAGGCCGTCATCAAAAGAGCCACATCT
>Ga0210059_1000834_pt1 | contig 43066 bp, 25 predicted proteins | sample Ectturendosymbi2_FD_188042 | JGI IMG/M metagenome (GOLD analysis project Ga0210059, IMG submission 188042) | Ecteinascidia turbinata endosymbiont from Florida, USA - Sample 2 (SPAdes) (version 2) | ecosystem: Host-associated > Tunicates > Ascidians > Unclassified | place: Key West, Florida... | reverse complement strand
CTTCTGATTAGCAGCAGCAGAAAAGCTTTACGATGGCGCGACAGCAGAAACAGCCAACGTTGTCCGTGCGCTAGCGATACACAACTCGACTTTTTGAAAGCGTGGTGTCCACGCCGATGGACAAAACGAATCATTGCAATGCGTATCGAGGTCATGCGCGGACACACGAAATCCCTTGACGCGAATGACAAGTTGATACAAACCAGATCTCACGTACGGAATGCAATAGCGAGTAGGGAACGGCAAGTCGTAATGCGAAAAGTTAAATCCACTATAAGGGCAAAATAATCCCAACACAGGAATAGACTCTACCTGCCTGAATGTGTTGTGCCACTATTGCGGTCGGAAAGCCTGAGCGGCAAATGCACAAAGCTTCACACTGTGGCAGCAAGCAACAATAGAGATCACAAGATCACTTTTGTCGTCACCATTAGTAAGTACTATCAACTGTTCACCAGAGGTGGGACCGGATCCGGATTACTGGAGTCGACTGCGGCGGGATTATGCGTTTTTCTTTCGGACCCGGAATCGAAAATTTGTGAAAAACCGGATCCGGAGTCACTTTTCCATTTGGGCAATAGCAGGAGTCTGTGCAGTCATTTCTTAAGTAAAAACATGGGTGAATCACGGTTGGATCGATGATTGTAGCTGGAGTCTGAACAGGAGTCGGATTCTCAATTTTGAAGAATAGCCGAACGTGGATCCGCATTCAAAAATTTTGGAACAGGAGCGGAGTCGGAGTCTGAAAAAGTGACTCCGGCCACCTCTGTTGTTCACTAGTTTCACAATCATCGTTAGAGGTCCCTCACCAAGATCACTCTATCGGGAGCACTCTATTATTGCTTGTTCACGCCACATATATATGGGTATTATTCTTCGCGCATACCCGTTCGTGGTGAATCGCACATTCAACGCAACGCCAACCGAAGGTTGCAACACCACTTTGGGCCCTGTCATGCTTATATATAGAAAGTTGTGTCTTGCAAGCTTGGCATATCGCACAACTTAAGTGTTTTTCTGAGTCAATTGCATTAAAAAGCAAGCTGAATTTTTGCCACACAATCACGTCACCACGGTGGGGGCTTTGGTGGGCTTAGCTCCTCCGAAACAAAGCGCGAAGCCCCCAAATTGAAATATGAAGCACTATAAAACAGTGATGTTTGTTCAAATTTTAGAATTTCAAGTCCCACTGCACAAATGTGAAGCGCCTCCGTTGAAGACTTTCCGGTGACGGTTCTGTTGGCACACCAAGTTTTTGATTAGCCATTTCTTTGGTAATAATGGTTGAATTTAACACCATTTATGAGTTCACATTCATAATTCATTGATTAATCATACCCATTGTTGCACTTTAACCAAACCTACCTGTAACTGCTATAGCAATAGTCTACAAACAATACACTGGATTAAAATATGTCACATATATAGAAATGACTGACTAAAAATTCAGTCTAACAAGTCAATGTCACAAAACAACAATTTGTCATATCATGTTTAGGAAAGAAAAAAGCTATCTGGCCTGGTATCATCAACCACCAGTCAATGCAGGCTCACGTAGAATAGGCGTGAAGACTGCAAAACCTGGTGTAGAGCGCTCTAGCTAGTCTAGACTAGATCACAGTAGGCCTACTCTAACTAGCTTTAGTCCAGGTAGGCTACGCAGCAAACAACGTCCTTATTGTATACTGAAAGAGCCCTATCTTGACAAACCAGGAACAGATTGATGCTAACAAATTTGTCGTGTCCAATTAGCAGATTAAGAGGGGAATGAGATTACACTACGGTACAGAGATTACACCATAGACAGACTCGCAGTCATGGCACAGAAAGCTGAAAAAATCCTTCTGAAAATAATGAATGAATGATTGTGCAATGCGCAACTTTTTCCAAAAGTCTGAATCCTCGAAATATCGATAAAGGCGTTTCGGATATCCGGGTCCGTATCCGGTTTCCATTTGAAAGCAATTTTTGGATATCCGGATCCGGTTGCAAACTCACTATGCAGCCGGAAATCCAACCGGCAAACCGGATAGAGATCATCTCTGGCATGCAAATGTAAAGAAAGCAAAAAATAGGAAATGTGACGAGAAGGGTGGCTAAAAAGCAGAGAAAGCAAAATCCATAATCGAGAATTAAAAACAAGACTCCTTTCAGTTTCTGAGTATTTGATAGTGATGTTTAAGATGCTTTATGATTCCTTATTGTTATAATAAGCATGATACATGATTTTTTATCATTTTATATTGTTGAAAGCCAATGTGAGGAGTGGAAAGAGATAGCTTTTTATGGTCGGCCCCGGGCGACATTAACATCGCTACGTCACTGCAGTAGAGCAAGCGGTGGGATATTACCTTGCTGGTTCAAAGTGTAAACCTAATTTGTGCCAAAAAAGTCTATTGCTCTAATAGGCATAAAGATTTTTTTCCTTGCGTCAACAGCAGAATCACGAGCAACATTTTTAAAACTTGCTTTCGACAGAGTGAGCAAGTTTGGATGGATGAAAATTAGTTACAATTTTGCGTTTTGAAATTCAAAGTAATGCTTTCGCTTTTTCAAATTTCTAAATTTATAATATCTTAATTCGAAATCTTTGGAGAATTGTTACTCAATTACTTGTCGTGTGAGGAGAAAAGTAATTAGGAAAGGTGTAGGTAACGTTACAGAAAAAAGCTTTGTTAGCCAAAATACACGAAATATGTGGCGAATAAATTTGAGTGCCAGTGCAGATGCCCAGTGTTAAAATAAAAAGGATGTAGTGAAACAAGTAAGTGGTAGATAGTAAAACATTTTAAAAGTTTGTTATTTCTTTGGCAAATGATATAAACGACGAAACACCTTGGAAAATATTGAATGATGGAAAGCAACCTTTCCTGTGGAGTTACCACTTTGCTGTGCTGTTTTGGCTAGAGTTGCTGGGGCTGTATACACTCGCCTACATCGACTGTGCTTGTTTTAAAATGAAAAGTAATTATTCGCCTTTTCTCCACTTTCTCAAATAACATAGGCCTACTTCAATACTAGGTAGGAGACCATAACATGGGACCTTTACCAGGGCATCACCTCCTGTCCTTACACAGAAGGGTTGGTATTGTTTTGTAACGACCAAACAATTAATATGTTTCTGAGTCAAAACAAATTTATTGAAGCATAGCAACGGCAAACACTTTGAATATTCAATTGGCTCACCAACATTTTTCGAATGAAAATGCGTAGAACCTCTAAACCAGTGGTTTTCAACCTTTTTCATGCGGCGACCCATTTAGCAACCCAATTTAACCTATCGACCCCCTTCCGAAAATTTCCAGTCAGACATATGAAATGCAGTTGTATTTTCACAATAGAAAATCACAATGACTATAAAACAACGTACGATATCATTGTGTTGAACCAAGGCTCATTTGTTAAATTCAAACACATGGCAACATCAGTGAGAGAGACCCGTGCTGTACACAAATCACTCCACAGCACAACTCATTCAAAACTAGAATAAAAACTCCCTTAGCTGCCACAATCAGATATCTAATTTGCAAACACATCACACTCTTACGTCACAAAGTTCTTCGTTCGTTGCCAAATGCAACAGTATTCTGTATTGTGGTGGTCATAATCACACTTAAAACAATTTTGAATGAAAAAGTAGGCTATCATTTTTTCCAGGTGATCCTATTATTTTGGCTACGACAAAAAGTAGTTCCATAAGAAATATAAAATAGAGAAGTAAATATGAATATTTTTGTCAGAAGCTCTCACGACCCCTAGAAAAAGGCAAATGACCCCAGGTTGAAAACCACTGTTCTTAACGCTGCTAACATTTCAGTGTCCATGCATTTCTTCATGGAATTTGTAAATAAGGCCACAGTTTTGAGGTTGTAAATTCCTAAGAGGAAAATGAAAATGAACGTTTACAGCATTTGGCCGTTTGCACAAATCTCGGATGATTTTTATTATCTTGATATTTGGCAATGTGCCAGATATTTTGTTACTGCATTATTCAGGGAGTTAGCTTTAATTACCATCAGAGAAATGTGAGGTCTCGAGTCTCGGTCTCGAGCTTCCAGGTCTCGGTCTCGTTTTTTTTGACAAAGTCTCGGTCTCGGTCTCGTCTCGAAATTTGAGCCAGGTCTCGGTCTCGGTCTCGGAGGTTACGGTCTTGACTACATCACTGTATCTCGGGGTGTATATCGACCAACATCTTTCCTGAACAGACCACATACATAACCTTGAAATAAAACTCTCCCGAAGTGTTGCAATGTTTTATAGGATACGATATTACCTAAGTAATAATGCATTGAGATCAGTTTGCTACAGTTTAACTTATAGTCATCTCCAATATGCAAGTGGTGTCTGGGGTGGAGCTGGAAAAACAGCTTTGAACCGACTGAATGTTTTACATAACAAATAATTAAGTGCAATGACCTATAACTCTTATAAGTCGACCGTCTCACCATTGTATAAAAACTTAAACCTTCTTAAAATTAATGATATATATATTCTTGAAATAGGTAAGTTCATGCATAAATTGCACTGGGGTAGAATACCTGCTAATTTCGATCATTTGTTTACTTCTGTAAATCAGGCCCACTCCCATGCAACCCGTGCTGCTACCCGAGGTGGATACATTTGGCAACTGGCTTCGACAGTCGAAGGCAAAAGATCTCTAAAACACCTTGGCCCAAAAATCTGGGACTCCATTGATCCTTCTTTATATGATATTTCACCACCTGCCTTCAAAAAGCAGTTAAAAGACAACCTGGTTAATGAATATAGTGATTGATTATCCTATGCGATATTATGAAACTACGCTAAGGTTAGGGCTGTACACCTGGGTTTTACCGATCTCTGCCTGTTTGTAATGTACCATTGATATTAGCTAAACAGGTATATACTGTGAGTGCAACATTATTATTAGAGTCTAGTGTGTTTTTGCGAGTATGAATTGACTGTTTATTGCTGTTTCATTTTCTGTTGTATTTGTTGCCGTTTTACCTTTTTTTGCTGCCGCGGTCTCTTTCTTTTGCAGGGAAAATGCGCCAAGAAGGTTCTTCTACATCACATGCAGCAGGCCGGCGCCTTGGCGTTTCTTCGCCATCGTGAAATGCTTGTGCACAACTTGTGAATCTTTGTACACCACAGTGCACATGGCTCCTCAAGCGGCTGGCTTTTGCAGAAGTGGGAGAATTGACTTCCTCTTGGCCCAAAAATATGAACTGATACAGACCAACAGTCGTCTGCTTGGGTGCGATAGGGTTATGGAAACCCGGGCAGAGTTTCATTTTAGCTGGGTTTACACTTTCTCTGCCACGCTCAGCTCCTTGCGGAACTGAGCAAACAACGATAGATACCGGTTGCGACCCAGCACTCCCGCACAACTGCGTTGATCATCCAGCAGACTGCAACCTCTTCAAAACTATAACCTTATTAAATTCGCACTAATTCAGCCATCAACTTTAAACCACGATAGAAACTTATGAAACTTTAGAGAGGCGCCCGACGAGACAGCCTGTTTTGCAAGTTTTTTTCGGTGTCCCAGCGCCTTAATTTTATTTTTGCACGAAATTGTTTAATGTTTGTGCTAATAAACTCTCTCTCTCTCTCTCAAAGTTGACAGTTTCTCATCAAATATTTTGCAAAAAATGTTGTTTTCTTAGAGCGGTGTAAATGTAATTTTGCCACTTTTGGCCCCCCTGCAAAATATTTTTGGCCCACCCCTGGAAAATCCACTATTGACCCATCCCTGAAAAAAATCCTTCCAGCGCCCATGTCTAGGGATACATGCTCATCTATAGAAATGCTTAAGGGGTACATGGCCAGGGAACGTTTGGGAAACCCTGCTCTAAACGCTGCTAACATTTTCAATGTCCATGCATTTCTTCATGGAATTTGTAAATAAGGCCACAGGTTTGAGGTTGTAAATTCCTAAGAGGAAAGTGAAAATGAACGTTTGCAGTATTTGGCCGTTTGCACAAATCTTGGATGATTTTTATTATCTTGATATTTGGCAATGTGCCAGATATTTTGTTGCAGCTTTATTCAAGGATTTAGCTTTAATTACCATCAGAGAAAGGTGAGGTCTCGAGTCTCGGTCTCGAACTTCCAGGTCTCGGTCTCGGTCTCGGTTTTTATGACAAAGTCTCGGTCTCGGTCTCAGTCTCGTCTCGAAATTTGAGCCAGGTCTCGGTCTCGGAGGTTACGGTCTCGACTACATCACTGGTTAAGCCATTTGCAAAGTAACAGAAGCGACAATTTGGTTCAGGTGAAGTAAACCTCATGATGTTTTTGTGGTGAAAATTGCATCATGAACTAGGCTACAATGGAAACAAGGATCATGGCATCAGTCTCACGCATTGGCGTCGTAATTTCTGAGATATAGCCTAACAAATTTATAGTTGCAAAAAGTCTGAAAAGGTGGAACGTGGAAAAACTTTCGTGAAGGTTTCAGGCTACTACAGTAGTTGCCTGTTTTGAAAAATTAAAAAGTAAGGAAATCTGCAATCACTTCATATATTTCTCGAAAGGTGCGTTGAACAAGTATTTTAACTACTGACGATATAGGCCCAAAATGCCACACCACATTGAAGATGGCAACAACGTAGGCAGCACCCAGCCTGGTCATGTTACGCCAGACAGTCAAAATGTAAGTTTATGTACGAGAAGTGATACAAGTCGTTTCGAAAATGTTGATTCTAACAAAGATGGAACCTTGTCGGATGTGCATCTGATCAGGCATGCTAGCAAGAAATTTCAAAATTGATATGAACAAATGATCCTGCTACTTAGCCAGGTGTCATGGATCGTAATGTTATGGACTAATCTGGACTATTGAGCCCAAATAGGACAGCCTGCAATCATAAAAATTTTTCCCGGAAGCAAGAGTGATGGGACATGTTTTCTAAGTTTCACTGCAAAGAATACCATCAAATAGTGAAGCGGTAAAAGTCATGTCATCCATGGCTATCATTCCTGGTCTAGAAAAATATAATATTTTGCTATACTGCTAACTTTTCTGTTCTGGATAGGATATCCACTAGCACAGTACTAATTCTCTCCTCCCTGCAGGTAGGCTACTATACTCATACCTCCCTTCTGATCAGAGAGGTACCTGGGCAGAGAGGAGGCATTAATGAGGGTTGTAATTCTTTGATTTATTGGGTTTAACGGCTTTGTCCATTGAATTATCTGCTGGAGAGATTTTGGCGTCACCCTTTCGGGCCTCGCCTTTGTACTGTAACATCACCAATTTTATCATTGTACGCCATACTGACAACCTGTCCTTAATTTGATAACCTTACTTGTTTGATAACCTTACTTTATCACGTCTGTATTGCGAGATTTCCTTATGTCCACTGACACCTTGGTGCAGAACTTTTTACTAGTTTTTCTGATTTCTACCCTTGTTCCATTGGCACTAAACTTGCCTGTAAAATCACACTTACGGAGTGGTTAAAGGTGCCAAACAGTCGTTCTCGTTACCATTGCAGTTAGGAATCGAACGCTTTCTATATATTTGCTTAAAGTTTGTGAGATCAAATTAAGTCATTCGGTGTGCGGCCTCGTTAATGTCATTCAATGTGCGGTCCTGATTAAGATAATGACATATTTTTTGGCTCAGTAAGCAATTGTTTCCTAACTAACGTGGAACCTATCAATCAGGTCAAAAGCAACCGGAGATAAATCTTTCCTATTGCTGCCAACTTACCGCAAACAAATCAACCAAAAGCAGCGCTAAACAGTGAGTGAGAAGAGCAGTTACTGCGGACCGAAGAGCTTTTGTGAACTTTTTCCTTCGGCCACCACTCATGCCAAAGCAGCAAATAGGCTAGTGGTAGCGGTAAAGTGGTAATAGCTCGCTACCGCATGCGTTATTTCTTTCAAAAAAGAGCGGCGCTACAGCTACTGGAAAATTAGCTCGATATTTTAGTATCCCACCTCTGGCTATCAGTTGCCGGTAGAAAAATCAGTGGGTGACATTACACCGCTTTCAGCACTTCACTAAGAGCTGTCTTTTGATTTTAACCTTTAAACGTAGCCTATTTTAGGTAAAAATTTATATTGTCAAGGAACCTTGACTTCATAGCTTGCAGATCAAAATAGAACTGGCCCCAGTGTGTCCAATACACTATTGAGACTGTAATGGTACGCAGACAGTTACATGTGGAAATCCCCCAGAAAACGGTGCGATGCTGTTCATGAGGGAAATCACGTGATAAAGAAAGATGAACCACAAATAAAAATACAAAGTACATAATAAGTATATGATCCAAGGCGAACCAAGCAGGAGTAGAGTGATCCTGGCAGGTGAACTCTATTGCTGCTTGTCACATTCATGTAATAAGACCACAGGTTTTTGCCCCCAGAAGCGCGTTTGCTTCAAGGCCATCGTGCCCTTACGATGCTTCTAACAGGATCTCACCAAGGCGCTGGTTGCCTGGCTGAATGGCATGTTGAGCGTTGCACTCGAAACCGTATGTCGTGCATTGCTTTGACATAAGTGATCTGCATTTGCAACTTGTCCCAGCGTGACTTCTCGGTTGAAATCAACTCTTCTCTCAACGAGTTTGTGTAACAGTTGACTGCATCCCTTTGAACTACTGAGGCAAGCACAAGAGAAAGATGGCAATTGGGGCATTGAACTGATGGGAAAGCACCAACAACAATAGAAAACCCTCACTGAGTTCACTCTACTATTGCTAGGTTGCACTATCATTATATAGACATAAGTCAGTGGCACCTTTTTTGACCCAAGATCTACTTTTCAAGCAGCCACCCTCACGAGATCTACCAGTCTAGTGTCAACGTCGCATATCCACACATATCGTTTCCAGCCTGTAGTAACTAACTTCACAGCACTTTTTCTTGCTGTCACACAACCACAAACCCTCTTTCAAACACATACACACACTCGCCAATCTGTTTGATAAGCAATGACCTTCATGAACCAATCAGAAAAATAAACCAGATACTAAACAAGTGGATCACTGAGTTTGAAAAAAGGGAATTACTTTCTTAGTGGGAGACCTGGCACTGGGAAAAGGAGGCTAGCTTCTCGTAGTCAGGAGTGTAGGCTGCAGGCGAAACCAGGGGAGCCAAAAGGGGCATGCCTCCCATGCCCTTTCTAGCATATCTTGTCATTTTGTGCTTGGAGAGGCGGTGTCTCAAATAAAATACTGTTGCTCGCTTATAGTCAAATAATTTGCCCCAAAAAAATTTTTAGCTGGTTATGCTACTGTGTATCAGCCGGTCGCAAGGTGTAGGCACGCTTGTAGATGGTTATCAGTCATTCTTGATCTGTACTTGGGCTTGATGATTTTCATATTGAAAAAAGCAGACCCGCACAAATGAGTTGATCCAAAAAGAGATTTGGATCAATAATCTTCCTCCCATTCGGAGTAAATACAGTAGGTCTTGCCTCGTTTCGTCTCAGCCATGTTAACTTTCAAGGTTGCGTAACCGTTCTGATTGCTAGCTGCTAGTGGGGATGCAATAAAAAAATTTCAAGAAGTGCTCAATTTAAAGCACAAAAGCAATCAGTTTTTTGAAGATAAGCAGTAGCCCACTATGGCGCCTAATCCACAAATAGCCAGAAAAAAGATCTTACGAAAAGACACTTACTATTAGTTAACCACACACGCAAACATGTGCAAAAACAGAAAAAAAATCATTGTTGGTTTCCCGAGCAATCTTGGGCTGCTGCACACCTCCTAGGGTCTAGCGTCTGTAACAACGTGCGTCAACTTCCTACGAAGCAGTCGTACAAGCAAGTATTTTAAATTGGTTGTATTCAGTGGCGTAACTGACAGGGGCAAAAGGGCAAGCCTCCCACCCTGGCAAGCTAAATGTAGAAACTGGGCCCTCTTTAGTTGACATTTTGATATTTAATATTCCTTAGGTTGTTTTTTTTTGCATTATTCGGGTTGTTTTCGATTTTTTAGTTAGTATATGCATCCACGACATCCAGATATTCACTATCATTTCTTGACTTTTTTTCTGAGTTTTTCCTGGTGGGCCCTTCACCTAAGCTTTGCCCCCCCTGGCTCAAAACTTTAATTACGCCACTTATTGTCCGGCAACGTAAATGCAGCAAGCGCCATCGTCCAATCAACACAATAAATTGAGAACATGCTCGCACACACACGCAGTTCTAAAACGTGGTGGTATTAGTGCTCACTAACTTATCAAGTTGCCCAACACTAATAGAGCCTACTAAACTAACAACTTTCCTCAGTCTCAGTCAGGGCTATGGGTCCAGAGCCCTAATCCGGATCCCAAGCAATTTTGCATGGCTGCAACAGTAGCCGGATTCAAAAACGTTTAGATGGTGGAACCGGAGCCTGAAATTTGGGTTCCGGTTCCACAGCCCTACTTCGTGGGGCAAGCGAGTTTACAAAAAATACAATGGTTTTCAGGTTTCAATGGACCAAATCATTCTGGACCCAGAGACGGAGCAAAAATCTTCTAGATGCTGGAGCCAAAAAATTTAGATACCTGGATCTGGAGCCTGAAATTGGAGCTCCGGCTCCACAGCCTTGATCTCAGTAACCAGCACATCACTTTATCACGCCATCACGACACGTGGCCAGCAACTGCAAGAGCCTTCCACTGTTAGGGGTTATCGAAACGTCACAAATATCAGTTACTGGGCGACGTTGCCTCAGAGAGGATATCTTTATATTCATTACAAAGCAAATGGATGGTTAATTAAAAGTCATTGTGGAACAAATTTTTTTTTCAACAGCCCTCGCGGTCGACTTGGGAACAGTCCGCGGTCTTCCAGTAGACCCCGATCGACTGGTTGGGCACCACTGGGATAAGTGAATTACGATAATTTGTTTGTGGTGACTATCACAGTCAGGGCCAGATTTAAGACAAGCGGGGCCCCGGGCTAGTTTAACCATTGGGCCCCTGTGACGTCATCGTGTTCAGTCAACCGTGATACGCCTTTTTTGTGAAAAACTCTCTAGCATTTGTGATGACCCAGCAGGTCAACCCATATATCTACACAGAACTGTCAGCGCTCGCCCTACAAGATATTTTGGTAGTTAAATTTAAGTCTTGGAATATAAATAAGTACGACATGACATTACGATAAACTTGAAAGCTTTTAGGACCTATACATAGCATAAACTCGCCTGACAGTGTCTTACACTGTTCAAATGATGAAAGAACAGACAAGACTGTTATTAAAAGTACAGTACAATCAACATCACGTCACTGAATCTAGCAATCTAGCTTGAGCATTTCGTGACATTTTAATGTTTGAAAATTGTCAAAATGTTTAATCTTAACATTTGTTGAAAATATTTTTAAATCATAGCTTACAGATCATTGATCAACAAGCTTATTGTTCACGCAAAACAATCAGATATTATCAAATTGTCATGCTTTCATGTTAACCTGTTAAGCCTCTTTACATATTTTTGGTAAGCGAGTATGTAGTAGGTAATTTATTGTCAAAACATCTTCCTTCCAGCTTTCCCGGCTGCGAATTCGTCAATGGTGTCCTCAAAATCAATAAGTCGCAGTTTATCATTATCTACGCAAAAAATACTCAGATCAGACAGCCGTTTTTGTGACAATGTTGAACGAAGCACACTTTTGATTCTTTTCAGCTTTGAAAATGATCTCTCACCAGAACAGTTTGTGACCACCAAACATAGGAACAATCTTACAATTGTTTCACCTTCGGAAAAACAGCCCGGATTTTTTTCATGCTTGATTATTTGGTACAACGCAAACAGTGGTGTACGCAGAAAATTTCCGAGGGAAGGACCAAGTTTCGTCACAATCGTGTGACGTCACAAATCAACTTTAGGGGAAGTGCCGAAGCACGACCATTCCAGGGATGTCCGGGGGAATGCCCCCGGGAAAATTTTGCAAATTACACCTAAAAATACGCATTTTCGTGCATTCTGGAAGCAAGTTTTAGCATAATGCTTTTACGAGATTTATAAGCCGGTGAGAGAGAAAACTGAACATTTGTTGTCTGAGACTCATGAAATAAACTTATATGCGTGCTTGGATGCAGTGCCGTAGCAGCCCAACTCTGCCCCCCACAAAATTCTGACAGGGGACCCCTCATGGTGATTTATACAAAAAGTCAAAAAAATGTTATGCTACATCTCGAGGCCGTATGGCCTGCAAAACAAAATATCCTAATTGCTGACACAATTTTCGCAGAACCAGACCCGTAGCTAGGTTTTAAGGTTTGGGGACAAGAATGGCCTACATATTTGGGGAAAATATTTTTGTTTTTTATCAAATGTTTCAAACAAATTTTTCTGACCACAACAAAATTTCATGGACACAAAAAAAATTGGGGGGTAACTGAACACGAATGCCCCCCGTGTCTGCGGGTCTGAACAGAACCGTCTCCAGTAAGTCTTCCATTGGGGGCCTTCGTATTTGTGCAGGGAGGCTAGACATTCTGAAAATTTATATTTAATTCACAACATGAATAGCATTTGCAGATTGTGCAAATTAGCTATAAATATTTTCTCGGAAATGCCCATAATTGGCTCGTAGTTTCCAACTAACATTTTTTGAACGAGTTTAACAAAAGAAATTGGGTCGTAAATCATTTTCATTTTATTGAAGGCGATTATTTAGAGATGTCGTAATGAAATGCAAATGTAAAATAAATTGGCAGGAAATTAGAATCAAGCCTATCGTTCAGTTATGAAAGCAATATTACTAAAGTTGCAAACATGAGGCCGGTCAAAGCATGTGCGCCGCGATGAACGTTTTCTTTCATTAGCGCAAGTTGATAAACTTTACCATGAACTTACAAGTGAAATATGCATGAAACGCGTTCGCATTGGGCTTTTTACTGACTGAAATACGCATGCACAAACCTTGCTGATGTCTGGACTTGTTAATCTTCTGGTGCAAGCACATGTTTAGATAAATAACATTTTGTATCTCAAATCGCCTATAAATGTTAACCAATATAGACTAACGCCTACATGGACACAACGGTTAACATCCACAATCCATTAACTGCACTACCGGTACTCTGTTTTTGGATAACTTAGCAATGATTGCTAAATAGACTCTTCTAACTACACAATTAACTCCATCTGGCTGTCTGAACAGTAGGCTGCGCAAATTCGTAAATTTGGTCGTATGCACCAAGAAGGTATCTTGCTGCTATACAGTACAAAATAAGAGAAGACTACCTGGGCGAGACATAGAACATTTTTTACGGCAATCACTACACAAAACACGTTGATCAAGCGGAAGTCTGACTTCTGGACGTACACAACTAGGCATGTTGGCAGGGCCAGATAAATGAACGCGAGGCCCATCTGGGCAAAGTTGTGACCGCGAGGGCCCCGAAACGCTTAGCACTGCTGCGCAGTTCACGCATGTCGGCTCCCTTTGACTGCAAAGGCAGGTTGCGAAACTTGCTAGCGGATTGTTGTAGCCTATTCTTGATCTCTATTGGGTAACAATAGCATGGTAATAAATCTTCAAATGTTCACTTATAGTTACGGTAGTAGCGTTTTTCCGCATGTGACCAGTGCTCCCACTGAGGTTTTTTTCCACCCAGATCTGTTTTTTTAGCCGACTTGGGTGTGTAGGTTTCAGTGGACTAAGCAGAAAATTTCCGAGGGAGGGCCAAGTTTCGTCACAATCGTGTAACGTCACAAATCAACTTTAGGGGAAGTGCCGAAGGCACGACGATTCTAGGGAGGTCCGGGCGCATGCCCCCGGGAAAATTTTGCAAAATTACCCCTAAAAATACGCATTTTTGTGCATTCTGGAAGCAAGTTTTAGACAATACTGTTTTTACATTTTTTATTTTTAGGGTCTGAGGGGTTGGTCATGGCACAGTGGCCTCCCCCCTCCGTACCCTAGTGAACGCAAACAAGTTTGATAGCCCTGATCAGGGGCGTAACGAGTTTGGATGGCGCCTGGGGAAAGAAACAAGTTTGGCGCCTCTATGTTCGAACATAAGGTCTTTCGGGAAGCAAATGTTCTGTTGAAGAAAGTATTTCATTTGCGACATTGTTAGAACTTTTCGGCGCCCTCCGCAGTGATTTGGCGCCCCCATAGTGATTCGGCGCCAGGGGAATCGTGCCCCCCTTGTCCCTCCTCATTACGCCCCTGGCCCTGATACATAAGGTTGAGTCGGCATGGGGTCAAAGACAGTAAGCTGAAATTTTCCGACTCCGGAGTCGGAATCGGGGTCGTCAAATTTTTCTGCGGACTCCCAAGCCCTGAGTTAGACTGCCGTATCAGTAAATCAATGGATTCACAATTAGCATTATTGTGGAACGAAATGTCACTTTGAGGCATTATTTTTGGCGGTGCGCCATGTCCCTGAAAGGGTGCAGCACGAGAACGAATATAACGCAATTCCGCACTCTCCAAAGAGCTTGTCATTTCTTGAATAATTTTCTTAAAACTGTGTTACCTCATATCATAGCGCAAGATTATTGCTGATAAGACCATCTACCCAAAGTCTCTCTATCAATATAATATGGAGATCTGATCTCTGATCTGCTCACACAGCATAGCTAAATCAACGCCAGAGCGCTTGCGCTTTCTGCACAAACAACGATTTCGTTCGCCAATTTGAAAACTCACAATCCGCAAAGTAGCACCAAAAACCGGAAACCAATGATTAAAACTCAGAAAATATTGATTGAAACTCTAGCCTTTTCACCAAACATAAACTTCTGATAAATACTTTTGCTACATTAGGCCTACATTGTGCCAGAACACGTTAAAGCTCATCTAATATAAGCCTACAAATTCATCTTTATTACATCTTTTATTTCACATCAATTAAATGCAACCTAGTGGGTGACGAAAATATGGTGACCGTACAGTTTAATAAAAAAAACTGGTAAAAAAATATTTACAGGCACTTCTGCTCTGGTGACGTTAATTCCGAAAAGCAAAAAGTGGTTCACGAAAAACAAGCCGACACTTTATTTTCTGTTACGATTCAATTTTACTCAATGGATTTTGCAACTATTGCAGCCTTTGCAATTCTGAGCTGTAAAATCCCAGCGACGGTTTTTCGGATGTATAAAGGTGAGGAGAGTCTTTTTGCAGGTGTCACAGTCTAATAAATGTTATTCAGTTGGCCAGCACTGAAAATAATGTAGGGCCAGGGTAGGTGGCCTAACTGACAGGGGGGGAAAGGGGGCGATCCGCCCCTCGTGGCAAGCTAAATGTAAAAACTGGGCCCCTTTTAGTTCACATTTTGATATTTAGTATTCTTTAATTTGTTTTTTTGCCTTTTTCGAGGTGTTTTCCTTTTTTATCTAGTATGGACCTTGGACATCCACGACATCAAGAGATTCACTATCATTTCTTTATTTTTTTCTGCATTTTGGCTAGTGGGCCCCCCTACAGTGACCAGTGAGCACCCTTCAGATAAGCTTTGCCCCCCTGGCTCAAACATCAAGTTACGCCACTGGCCAGGGTTCCCTTTGTCGACAGGGCTGCGTACTTTACTCAAAACAAGACGCATACCGGAACGATAAGCATGACTGTTAAAGCAAAAATCGCATGCGTTACGGTGGTCTGAATCTTTGCGCTTGGAATTAGCTTGCCGTCACTACATTACAGTATACACGTCGTTACTCGTCAGACACCTGAAGTAAATGCTTTAAATATGTGGATCTTTTCCACTCACGCTGGCGCTGCAATTAAAACCAACTTTCAGTGATTTTTGACTTCCTTGCACAACTAATGGTCATTTTCCGCTGACTGCGTTGAGCTGCTGGTTGTAGATCACAGCAGCAGCAGCAGCAGCAGCAGCAGTACCAGTATTCTGAATGTGGATTCAGTACCATCGATGTCAGAGTTCCGGTATCTAGTCATTGTCCGCGCTTAATCCTAGAAGTGCATAATCACCTCTTGCTAGGAATTTGATTGCATTTAATTTGCTGGTATTGGTGTGGCTGCACCTCGCACTAGGAATAACAAAGAAACGAGGAAGGTAACATTTTGGATAGTGATACTGAGTTCATCATAACTTTTACAAAAAGCAGTTGAGTTTGGAAGATATGACTAGAACAAATCTATGTATGGGCTAATCCTAACTATAGCACATCGTAGGCCCGTAACCAGGGGGAAGCAGGGGGGGGCGAATCCTCCCTAGAAAATTTTTCTGCCCCCTGGAAAAATATGTTGGACATAATTTGAAAGTATTGGACATAGTTTGAAAAATTTGGGCCACTCTCAGAAAACTCTTCGCCCCCCAGGTGTCCCAAGCTGGTTACGGGCCTGGCACATCGCATGGCGTAACAACGAACGGCTGCGTAAACCAATGCCCCTACGCTGTCGCAGGTAAGGTGACACCGCTTTCACGCAAGATTGACTTTTTGCATAATGCGACACTCTCACGAAACCAAGGCCAAAACCATTTCTGCGTATGCGGTTGAAACAACTTGAAAGTAACACAGAAGTGGTTAATATCACTAATGTACGTGGTAGAAGCATTTAAAAATTCTTTAAAGTTTTCTGGCTCTCAGATATTCCTGTAACTGAAAAAAGCATAACAATTTCAACTTCTTCCAATTAACACTTTGTATTAATACATAACAAGCTATGGAAAGTTAAAACTCGCTCAACATGTGGTGATTTTTATCAGATTTCATTGTAATGAATAAAACCTTTGCAAACATATTATGTCAAAAATAAACGTCAAATGTTTAGATAAAATATATTTGTAGCATCTAAAATGTTTAGCGTTCTTAACTATAGACCTGAAAATAGCCTCTGCGAATCTCACGTTCCAGTCTGAAAACGTTCTGAGAGCAGACACAGATGAGCCACGAACACAACAGGCCTCAACTTAAGCGTTTTCACTGCAATTGTATGTTATGATTAGTACCCTTAACCACGTTATAAAGGTATACGAAATACAATACTTTTGTTGCGATCGGAAATCCCGAGCGGCATATGCGCAAAGCTTCGCATTGCGGCAGCAAGCAACAATAGAGTTCACATGCCACTCTATTATTGCTTGTTCGCGCCACATATATGTATGGTGTTGTTCTTCACGCACATCCCGTTCGTGGTGAATCACACATTCAACGCAACACCACCGGAGAGGTTGCAACACTTTGATTCGTGGAGATGACAGACAAGTTGACCAACCGGGGTTAGGTACTGGCATTCGCAAAGCTTGTGCGACAATGATACAAGCTATTTCAGCAGGATTTTAAATTTTTTTGGAAGGAACACGGGGCCCCGCTCGACAGGGGGCTCCGGGCTTAAGCCTCGTTAGCCCCTTGTAAATCCGGGCCTGATCACAGTGACTTGTTACTTATGGGCACCATCTACCGGTGACCATTTATTTACATGTGGCGCTATCTCCAGGGCGCCACATTTGTTATCTTTTCTCAGGGGCGGACCAAGCTAGTAACGTTACGGTAGGGGGCTCAGTAATATTAGTAGGCCTATATTTATATTTGCGACCAGCGAAACACTAAAATTTATACATTAACTACAGAAATACGTGCTTGTGAAATCCTCAAACACCGCCAATGACAATAAATAGCCATTTGTTTGGCATCTGAATAGACCAACCATGCGAATTTATCCAAATGAGACTGGATAAGACATATTTTTCCAACCTTTCCTTTTTTTATGAGTAGCAAGGCCGGCGCTAGCTCTTTTTTGATGGTACGGCCAAGGTCAGCAGAAATCATGGATCCATGGAACTGTTGCTCCCCAAAGCAAGCGGTTCTGTTTCGATTCTGTACTCTCTAGAAAAGACGATTTTTTTCAGGCATTCAAAGTAAACGATCTCCGCAAGCACTTTCTGTCACAGTTGCGGGAATAAATCCTAAATCCAACCTGAACTGAAAACTTTATAAAGTAAAAATTTACTGCTAGGCTATTTCCTTCCTCGCAGTTCCAAACAATCAGTAGAAACATTGCTCTTGACTATTCTACACCACGAATTCTGCAAATTAAAACCATAGCCTGCAGTGCACACTATGGAGTTGTTGCTCTAACTCTTCGCCATTGAGTCAACAGAAAAAGATAAAAACGTGTCTACCAGTAAGTTTGAGCAATGTTACGAACCGACAAAATTCTCATGCCAATCGCAACATGAAACAAATTTTCTCAGTGTGTTCTCTCTACCACAAACATAATCTTTAGCAATTTTGTCCAAGTCACGTCTGTTAACTCGTTCTTTGTGAACATGTAACATCATCGAATCGTTCAATCGTCCCTGGGTCATGGTTGTACGCAAGTAACTTTTCACCCGCTTTGGTGCTGAAAAAGACCTCTCCAAATGAGGCATTCATTGCAGGTAAAGCTGAAAATTGATCCAGAACTTTCCAGACACCGGAAAATGCAATACTCTCAGTCCAGATCCATCGCCTGAAAGTCGTCAATAGGGGGCTTGACATGAAAATTTGACAAAAATTATATTGATTTATAGTATTTCAAATTTCAATTTGGGGTCTTGGAGCTTTGTTTGGGGGGGTTAAGCCCACCAAATCCCCCCGTGGCGACGGGACTGTCGCAAAGACTGACAGCATCGACAAAATTTTTATTCCATCGTGAATAGAGAAATTAGTAGCCAAGTCGTTGCAAACATCTTTGCATGGTGGTTTCAGAAGTACGCGCTGTACTTCGAGTTCAAGCTTCAAGAGATCGTCGTTGTATATTTCCAGGACAGTTTCTTGCTGATCTTGATATGCACCCTGAAAATTTCTACGTATACGATAGCCAGGTTGATCAAATAGAAAAATTTCTTCTGCATTTCGCAAAAGCCTGTCCTAACCTTCCGATCTTTCACAGCTTTGCAACATACCAAACAGAATTTAATTGCAGAAAAATTATCCGCATCATCATGAAGCCATTTGCAGCGATCAAACCAATTTGCTTGAAATGATCGTTTTCTTTTGTCAAATTTTTGTTGTCATGCGACTTTTGCTGTCATCGTGTTACCTGGAGTTAATTGCGTTCATTATTCAGCCAACTCCGAGCAAGCACATGTGCTTCCAGAAATACAACTCCAAAAATCCCTAAATCTGTTGTGGTGCAGCACAAGATCGGAGTGCCAAGGATAAATGTTAAAAATAGAACCAAATATGATTTGCAAAATAACTTGAAATAGTTCATTTCACACATTTTCATACTTTTCGAAAAATCCCTAAAAAGGGTCAAAAGTTTCAATCGAGGGACAAAATCCCTAAAAGTGAGAGTACTGTGGGCTCCACAAGGGCGTACTCAAGAGGGGGCTTGGGGTTAAACCCCCCCTTCAGCTTCACATTTTACAAAAACTTTATTACCTGCGCAAAGGGGATTAACTGTTTTCGCATAGTTTTGCTTGTTAATTTGTCAACTTAATGCGAATACCACGGAATTAATTTGAATGCAAATTTGAAGGAACATTTGAATGGGTCAAAATGCTATAATTAGGTTTTGGTGGGAATCTGGATTATCGCCTGCATCAAGAAACTATCTCACGACATTTTGCAGACCTTTCGTCCACTACGCATGTTTAAGATTGTGTTCCGCGATAGTTCACTTTATCCAAAACAGTTGTCTTTATTTTGTCTGCTATGGCTGATCAGCGCAAGCGCTGACTGCATTGGCTACGTTACCAATTTCTGTAGCATGGTAGAACTGTTGCACGAGCTCAAAAACAGCAGTTGTTAACATAGCACCATTCAGGCATTTGACAATGTCGAACAAGATTCGATCTTGTAAACTGGGGTGTGCTCTAGCCAATCCAGCCGCACTCGACTGCTCGACAAGACATTAGCGCAGCCTCATTTTGCAGTTGTAAATTGCCCTGATGCAATGATGGGTGTGTTTTACTCCCGTTTTAACGCGCAGCCTGATATTTTTGCAGTCACGAACTGCTGTGTCGCAGCGTTGAATTTTGATTTCCTCCGATATCCTAACTTGGAGCGCTGATAGTTTATATTCAGTGCAATGACACATAAATTAAGGGGAGTGCAGGTAGAAGAATATGCATATTATGTCAACAAACTTCGCCAAAACATTGGTTTGGAAACATCAATATGATGTCAAATCGTGACGTCACAAACATCGCACATCAAATACAAATGACCACCACATGCCACGGAATGAAACCCCCCAATGAAAATTTTCTGCGTACGCTACTCCTCCACAATGAAAATTTTCCTGCGTATTGCGGTACAGACTGATTTGTGATCTCACAATACATGTCTGCGCTCTCCTTTCCAGTGTCCACTGCCAAACGTCGATGCATGAGCGACTAATTTAACTTCAATGGGCAGTGAACTGTCGGAGTAGTCAAGAGCAGTTATTTTGGGCTTTGCGATTTCTATCAGCAGTTTTGCGGGCAAGTTTCTTAAAATTGAAAACATATTGTTGAATCAGAAAACCGTCCATGGTCGTACCGGACGAACAGGTTGCGCCGGCCTTGAGTAGATAAACGGTGGATTAAAATCACGAGAAAGTCTCCAGTAACTCACAAGCCATCAACAGAAAATGACCGAATCATTGTGACATCCAATGTCACTTTGTTAAACAATGCAAATTTCATCCATATCACTGACAGCAGGGGAACTGGAAAAGAACATTTCCCAGTGTCAGGCATTACAACTTTGCTCTGGTACAACTGTCCTTATGCAAGGCTATACGGTGGCTGTCATTTTTTCACATATAATATGCATGGTTCCCTGTAGTCAGTTTGCTTTGAACTAACTTTCAGTGTAGGTGTGATCGCTTACTGCAATAGCGTCATAGCGACTTCGCTCCTGTATGAGATGAAAATAACCTGTAAATCACAATCCTGCGGTGATAATACAGACTACAAAATAACATAGCCAGCAATGAGAAATTTCGAATATAGTGAAGGACTTGGTGAGAATTCGTTTCGATATGTTGTTTTCCAAATTGTACAAATACATGGCGAATAAACTTTTTTGGTTTTACAGAGTCAACAGCCCTAATTGCCTCTGCCTCGGACAAGGTCTAAGAACGACGCGCAGCAAATTTGGATTCGTCTCGATGACTCATGCCGATTGAATTTCAGCGGGTGCGTGATGCAAACGCACGACGGTGGTTTACCTTTTATTTATTTTGAACAAGCTTTTGCAGGGTGGTGCGCAAGACAAAAATTCAAGAAAAAAATTTCAAAATTCTACATATTATTATTTCAAAACTTTTATATTGAAACTAGTCATTATTTCCGGTGTCAGGCGAAATTTCTGACTTCACGCCATGTGCGCACGCACAGAGTGATATTCTACATATCAAATACGCTGAGGAAACTTATCATCAGGGCTTAGGGTTACAAAAAGAAAAATAACTGAGTTCTAAGTCTAAGTCCAATGTTTTTCAGTGTGGTTATATTTGTTCCCGTTAGCTTGTTGTGAGTGTCTGACATCTAACCAAAAAGTTTTAATTTGCACACCACACATAAAAAAACTAAATGCCAAACTGCAATTCTTTACTCTGAGAAGCAAAATAATTGACAAACAAAAGTAGTTCAGAAATTTTGCAGGTTAGAAATTTCGCTTGACACCGGTAAGCACAAGTGTTGTCTTATCTAGCAACGTATCGCCCACAGCGTAAAAAAGTTAAGGATAACTCTCGCATAACAACGTGCATTCGGCTTCACACGGTACCATCACGGGGTGCCATTCATGGTTCTCATCAGCTCAAACTGACTCTGCAGGAGCAACACAACTCGGAAATAGCGGTAAGTCGTATCCAACCTCAGGCACACGAAGCAGGACGGGAAGATTTTTTATATTTAGCTGGTGCAAACAAATTAGAATTGTTCAGACGATGCGTTGTGTTCACCAGCTTAAAGAGTGATTTTCGATTGTGGCCTCTCTATATTTTTGACAAATACAGCTTCGCAACGAGAAAACTGTAACAACCACGTCTGGCTAGAATCAATAAAAATGAGAAAAGAAATAAGATCGCCGGGTCACCACTCTCCGGCGTCCTGCATGCATACGCTTGACAGCGTATATTTCAAGCACAGTGGTCAAGCATGAAGGCTTACGTTTATGCAGTATGCCTTATTAAAATTGTGGGAAGATATCTACTGCCTTGCCACCATCAAAAACATGCAAAATTGCGGATTGATCAACGGCTGAATGACCCCTAGACTATGCCAAAATGAGACAGCCCCAAAAGAGTTCAATTGCTACTTGTAAAATGTTACGGGTAAATTGCCGCTTTTGATCCCAACTTGTTTCCAGGCTGAGCGACAACTTCACCACCCTGTTGTGCTGAACTGCGTTTTGATGATGCGCCTTTTCTTTATAACCGTAACAGGGAAGAATTTTTCGTAAGCTTGTTCATCTCATGTCGCGCACCGTCCAACGGACTTCCAATTTTCGCGACAAACCAAGTGGAAAATTAATTTCGAGGTTTTATCCAGCTCGTGCGTCACTATTCGCTTCTGGTGTGGGTTTATCCGAACCGTGTTCAAGCTCAGCATCGATCCTCTCTTTCGCACGGTAGACCTGCGCAAGAAGCAAAGCATTCGACAATGCATAGAAAAGCACGTGCGAAACGTTTCGAAAGGTAACCAACCTTTGATTGCAAATAAAACGAACCGCCAGTTGTTTTATCATTGACTTTCATCAGGTGTTCGTAATTCTGAAAAACAGAAACAATGTGTGCATGCAGTGAAACTTAAACATATTTTGCTGATGCCTGGGCGTCTTAAGCTACGAATGTTCAATAGTAAGCATGTCAAACAATCCATTTTTTAAAATATTTTTTGGAAAAGTAAGATCCTTCAACAGGCGAACTCCTGTTTGAAAAAATCTCGAAAACCTAGTTCAATGGTCAACAAAATTATCATGTATGTGCAAGTGCATTGGCAGAACTATTGAACAGAAGGATGCTTGTTGTTGACATTTCAAAGAAACCCGCCTTATGCAGATAAAAATACGACTCGACTACTTCTTTAACATCAGTATAAGTCAGTCAGAGCAACATGTGCGTTGTACATATATCAACTGTTCGAGGGAGGAAATAAAGTGATTGTTCTCGTCTTTATCATCAGCCCTTTTCCCATAAATGACAAACGATGAACACTTAAAATAACTTCGTACGTAATACAAAGGGCATGAATAAACCACAGCGAGCAGGCAGTATACGGCCGTTCACCACACCTGCTCATGTAACTGTGGGTATCGAAAAGCCGGAGTTTTTAAAAATTTTCTGTATTTAGGAAAAAGTGAGGAAAAGTCATTAAAGAACAGAATTCTAAAGTTCGGAGAAAAATTGAATGTTGTATGAATTTTTTCAAATATGTACCTGTAAGTCCATAGTAGAAGATTCGAATCTTAAAACCCGAAGGTTACCTGATGTGTTTTTCTGTAAGGGTCGCTTTTGAACTCATGTTAACTAATGTGTTGCTCTGCTAGAGTCCATTCCGACACCTGGCTAGTGGCTACCTGACAAGTTTCTGTTATAAGGGTTCAAAAATACTTTTTGGCGCCACCCTAAAAACATTTATAAATTCTCGCGACAAAAAACATTTCGTGAGCTTATAATTTTGTGGAAAATACTCTATAATTAAATATAAAGTTCAGGGCTAGAATTGACAGTCGCAATTTTCGTGCACAAAATTGTATGAAACTTAGCACATAAAACAGTAAATGGTTGCATTTATTCAGTCTAATGAGAATAGCAAATTCAAAATGTTAATTTAAATTATTTCGCGCCCTACTATTTGCGGACCCCTGTGCTATGGTGTCTTTAGACCCCTGATTACCTCATGTGTTACTCGCTTCCAGTGTTGCGCAATATTCTGATGTGCCTGGCATAGCGCAGAACGACCTAATTAGACACGACGCGGTTAGCTCGATCGACATTCGCTACTGTTAAAGGTTGACGGCTGATGAACAGACTCAGAAAAATTTTTTTCACCAACCAAATACGATTCAAGATTTAAGTAAGGTAGGTTTTATGCTGACACTCAAATTGGCGAAGACACCTCTCTCCGAAGGCGAGTTTTTTAAAGAATGCATGTTAGCGCCATCAGTTCAGTTGTGTCGCGAGAGCAAATTATGTTAAAAAAAAACAGTTTCTCAAGCAGAACTGTTACTCGCCGCTGATTGACAAAAATAAAGTCAGCGATTTAAAGCGCAAAAAGCACAGCGTCTGTCAAGTTATATTCACAAGCATCGGATGAGGTAAACGACATAAAAGACATTGCTCAGTTCATAATATTTTATCCAAGCGATTAGCGTTGAGTCTGACACAACTGAGGAGCTTTTGACCATGGAGTCTCAAAGAAAAGACGCGGGGAGACAACTTATGTGGCCGAATATCTGCTCTCATGGAAACTATGAAGCTACTTTGGAGTAAACTTGTTAATGTCACAACGGATGGATCTTTACCCTCAGCTGGAAAAAATGTTGGCCTGCTGAAAGGAATCCAGGATAAAGTGAGAATGGAAAATCCTGACCAGAAAGTTATTCTCCTTCACTAGGAATCTCTGTGAGTCTGTACTGCAGCTCAGTAACATCTTGAATCCAGTTGCAAAACTTGTTAACTTTATACGAGCAAGGGGACTTCAGTACTGGTCACTTCATCGTTTGAGCAAGTTCTTATCCACTGCTAGGCCGCACTAGGTCTCGGGGCAGGTGTTGAGCGGCTATTCGATCGTCTCGTTATCCAGAACCGTTAGGCCACGCACTCCATGGGGCGTTCGATGGATTCGACAGCGAAGGACACTACACCCACTAACCGCAGAAGGGGGGCATACTCCATTTGTGAAAGCAGGAGTGCAAACGTTCGATACCGGTGCGGTGGCGGTTAAGCCGGACCCGCGCTGTTCCAGGGCCATTCCAGGAGGGTGGGTGGTAAAGTCGGGGAAAATACGGGGTTTTGTAGTGTTCTCCAACCACTCCGCATTTCATTGGCGATCTGCCCAGAGCGCCGTACTTCAGTTGTCGTCATCAGATGAACTGATGAGTTGTTGTGTGGCGGGTACATATGGGTGTCTCGGTTTGAAACTTGGTGGACAGGTGAACGCTGAGTGGAGCAGATGGCACGACGTGCTAGACGAAGCTCAGCAGGTTAAATCCCCGAGAAAAAGGAAATTATCCGCTGGTGTAGGACACAGGCATCCAGTGACAGTTCGCAAGGCGTCGTTGATGACAGGATCAATGTTGAAGAGGTGCCAAGACGGATCCCTGTGGGACGCCATTATTGAGGCGTCGTCACCTTCTCCGTTTGTTGTTATCGGTGGTAAGGGTGAAGCTGCGATTGCCAACCAGCTCCATGATCATGCGGACCATGTGCCTGTACTGTCAGTTAATTACGTTCCAGGAGACCGATACGTATCACCAGAGCTTACTTCAACACCCTTGTGCCCGCTGGTTAAGTTTAGACAAAGCGTTTCAACGAGAGCGGAGTTCAAACAGATAAATGGTGCACTTTTGAAGTTCATGGGAAGTCCGACGAATTGCTTGAAATGAGCAACAAGAACTGGCTTTGTTCCTTTGCATTTGTTCTAGGCATATTTTCACACATAAACTGAATGTGAGGCTACAAGGTTAAGATCGGTTTGTGCACGACGTATATTAAATGTGAGAGACTTTAAATCCAAGCTGATTTGATTTTCAGACAAATTTCGAACCAGTATTTCGCTTATTTTCTCACACTTGCATCAACGTATGAGGGCAGCCGATACGCGAAAAAAGAAAAAATCACTGGACGACCTGCATAAACAATTCTTCCGATAGTTTCTGATTTTGAAAGATTAACGTATCACTCCAGCTGGTGGCCTGTCCCTATCACAAGATGCACAGCACTGGTGGAGCTGCAGTTGGAATCAATCGATCTTCGATCTGATCCTGTCACGAAAGAGAAGTTCTATTCTCTTATACTGAATGATTTTTTGCTTCACTTACTGAAAGCGCATTTCCAAACCCCCAGAGGTTGGCACAAAAGAGTGTTTGGCTCGACCTGTGTGTCATCAGATGTTCAGCGTCATGAACAGTAAAAAAGCTCGCCACAGATTCAAGTAACTGACCAATACCTCAGATTCAACCTGACAATTGCCACGACAGAACAACTCCGAACTTTGATGCACTGCCGAGACTAACAACGCTGTTCCCACCAAAACTGAAGATCTTTTTTTCTGTATTGTAAAACTAATGGTATTCACAAAATAAATTATGCAATGAGAGCCTTATAATATCACGCCTTGTTACATGTCAAAGAACAAAGTCTGATGTTATGGCTTTTAGATCTCGTTTATTAGTTTGCACTGAAAATCCACCCATCCACCAACTCCCGATCCGGCCACTGTCAAGATTTAGAATCCAATGCGGCGCACGAGTCAAAAAGTTTCATCACCTTGGATAGATCGTGTTAATCGACTGAAATTCTACAACTGCACCGTGCTTCTAGGTTGGTTCTGTAATGGATTAAGCATCTGCGTATAGGACTCCTAATGCACCTCATTCATACCTTATAGTCGACAGATGTTAATGCAAACCATTGCTGAATACAAGAAATTGCGCGCGAACATACAACGATTGAGTCAACATAACGTTTTCATGCATGAAACAAAATCTTTTCACTAGCGAAAGACTACTGCTATCATCAGCAAACACTCAAGTTGTTGTCTTTAGTAGAACATGCGAAAGTAGACTAACCACACGTATCGCATGAATCGTTTTTCCTGTCGTTCGCTAGTGTCGAGCGAGCAACAAACGCCATGCGATGTATTTCATGAGGGATTTTCATGAGAATCGAAATACACTCGTGATATTTCCTCAATTCTAACAAACTGCAAAAATGTCATTTAAGAAAAAATACTACCGGTATATGGCCAATCAAGAACAGTCTGTAGTCACTCCTTTGACAGTCTTTCATTTTCGTAGCAGAGTGCTGCCTGAGCAACGCTAAAACCTGACACAACTTTGAAAAACTTTTCATGGTACTGTTGCTTTCCATTTAGAAGCGAGGGACGAGGTAACTGTGAATCTTGAAGAAGACAACATTTAAAACCAAGAATTTATTTTTTTGCCTAAAACCGCAAAGAGCGTTTAGCAGCTGGCTACACAACGGCCCCAAAGGATTTGTCAAAAAATTTCACCATAACTCTTAACAAAAAGTAAAAGGAGCGAATAAAGCGCTTGTGATTGCAAACCGAAGATTTACCTCTCCATCAGCATGGAAAAAGGACATTTATATTTTATATCCACATGGATATAAAACACGGTTAACTGTTGACGCGTTTTAAGCCGGGGAAATACTTTTGTTCAAAATTATCTTCTCGCTGCGAAACTTACCGCCATCACCATTAAAGCGCATTTACCTTGATCCATGCACCCATGGTAGATGCATGTGCTTAATTGTTTTGTGCATTGCTAAGGTGTGATTTCAGGCATTTTGTATTCGTCGTTCAATGCAACGTACTTGTTTGTGAACATCTTAACAGTTAATACATAACATTGCTCTAGCTTGCGTTTCTGTTCTATAACTGAACATATTTAAGCGAAGCAACCAGCCAAGCTGCAACTAGCTTGACCTCTGAACTAGTAGTGCATCTCCTAGAGGTAGTCCGATACAATGAGCTGCTCATATTCCGCTGTCCCTACACACCCAATTTATTAAGTTGAACACAATTTCAAGCCTTATTTCCTCATGACTTACTTTAGTGACTTCGGCATCAGAAATGTTTGTTACATTCAGTATCTGCTTTGCCTCTTCCAAGCTCATGCCAAGAAGACTAGTTGAAGCAGCAGACTTCGCTCCTTTTTCACCACTGCCAGCCCTCTCCGCAGCTTGTCTGCTGACTAAAAGTGGAAGGTAATTGTAGAAGCACAAGAGATAGCATAAAACAAAGTAATCTTCCGTTTAGACTTGGGGATATATATAGTAACATGCAAATACTTGCACTAGTAATATTACAAGCAAATTGTCGTAACACCAAATGAGGTGAGACCATTCTCTCTTTTCGTTGCACTTCTTGACCAATTTCACTAGCTAATTATTAAATTGTATAAATACTGAGTTTAAAGAACAGTCACCACAGGAACTCCAAAACGATCAGTTCAAGAGCAGTGGTACCAGTACAGAAACCAAGTTTATAAACTGTTACAGAACTTTTTACAGAAAGATGCTGAATGAAGTTGGGTGTTGTTTCTGTTGAAGTGTATAAATCAGAGCCTACGGGAGGGACATCCAAGCTGTTTTTTCGGTCACAGATCAAAATGTTTATGAAATGACCGAAAAAAATTAAGTCATTTCGGTCAGAATGTCTGAAAATATAGGCAATGAACACTGCTACGGCGAGTTTTAATGCAATTGTGAGACAAATGACCGAAATGTTTCAGTGATCAAAATGTCTCAGCAAAAAAATGACTGAAATATACCAGCGAATAACAAAACTTGGATACAAGATGTACATTGTACCCGGGCCCGGGAGGATGAAAGTACGCACACTAAGTTTTTCTGTAAATCAAGCCCAAAATTGATTGTCGTTTTCTGCATTTGCACCGCCGGTAACTGTAACCAATCTTCCCTCTAAGATCTTGACAAATGCGAAATTGCCCAAGCTTTTACCTACTTTAGAATTTCCTTTAGTTGTCATCTTCCTTTTATTTGCAATATTTTGTGACAATTACGTCATACACAACAAGTAATGTTGAAATTTCGATACAGCAGTGTTTATGTAGAGTGTATCGCCTACAAATTCCACGCAGCAAAACTGTAATAAGCCGCTTATAAGAAGCGCTGTCGCATCTCACAGAAGCTCGGGTATTTAACAAGAAGCCGAGGGGCCAGCACCGCTTTTCATCGTCCCAAGCCGAGGGCCAGCACCACTTTTCATCGTCCCAGGCCGAGGGCCAGCACCGCTTTTCATCGTCAGATGATGCACCGAACGCAGCGGCGATTGTACGGGGGGGCTGGGTCGGCCATGCCCCCCAGATTTTTGGCGGGCCCTCGGCTTGGTTGTGTGCTTAATTTCAAGTTCAAGTTCTTTTGATTGACATGTACAGCAGATAACTTTCAGCAAGCAATATTTTAAACAATAACTTTAGATAGAAGCTCTCTAGCCTGCATTCAATATTTCCCAAGTGCATGATAAGCTGGGTTGTTGTTATTGACGGCCGGGTAATGGGAGTTGTTGATAACGACACATGCCAATGGTTACTTCGAGCTCCTGCGTGAAATTTAGTCAGGCCGCGGTAGTGGTGGTAAAAGATTCAGTTCGAAGCTAACAAAAAGTCGCAGAAAACAGTTAGATTTTCTGTAGGCTGTCGAGAAATCTGCCGACTGGGCGCTGCTTTCATCTTTTTGCGATGATTCAAACTTACGCATATCTGTATTCAAGTAACTTCATTCTACAGGTGAAACAAGCAAGGAATCTATCGCAAATTTTTAATAGGAAATCGATTTCACGTAAAACTACGCATCGCCAGTCCTTACATCTGCAAGAAATGTTGACAGGTGATATGTTGGAAGGCTAAAACCATTCTAGCCTTTCTAGGGTCTCATAGTGAGTAATAACGCTAGGTCATATTTAACAATATTCACAAGCCATTCTTGGGTTTGATAGGGTTAATTATAGCAAATTTATCTTCAAAACAACAGAAAATTACCATGCAGGACAGACATTTATGTTGCCTCCCAGACTTTTTTCATTGGCCGCGCAGTGGCCTCCCCACTTTTTAAATTCTAGAATCGCCACTGATCGCACAAAATCTTTTGAAATTCTACCAAAACGTAGGCGCTTGCCGAAGTTGCCCACGGCAAGTCTGTGATATGTAACAGTCAGCAGCACTTAAATTCGGCGCGCTACAGTTTTGCGACGTACGCTTACCGACAGTTCACACATAATTGCGCAAAACTAAGCAGGGTTGTGTCACGTTGCTGACTATCGAGCACTGCTATTGTAACTTTCATTTCCTACAGCAGTTAATGCCTATATCACTTGTGATGTCATTGCCGTACAGCCACTTATGATGTAACGATTGGTTTCTGTCCCTTAATGTTATTAACACACTTGCGACCATCAACAATCAACAAGCTCGAGGTTTATAACGATACAAAAATATAAATTTGGTACGTGTGATAGGCAGTGGCGTAACTGACGGAGGGGCACGGATGCGAACCCCCCCCTGGCAGGCTCAATGTAAAAACCCGGCTCCCGTGAAACTTATTATTTGGTATTTAGTACTTTTTTGGTTTTCAGTTGGTTGTTTTTTTGCATTTTTCTAAAGGTTTTCGGAGTGTTTTCCGGTGATTGCAAATTTTAGTATAGCCATCCTCATCCGCAATCGCATTCACTATCATTTCTCGATTTTTTTCTGAGTGTTGGCCAGTGGGCCCCCTTCAGCTATGTTTCCCCCCTGGCTCAAACCTCAAGTTACGCCACTGGCGATAGGATGAGGTAAAAGCACCGCCGCTTTGGTGTGTAAATATTGTGCACTAACTTCACGATCTTGACAGCGAACGACGAAGCTCTGGTGGCAGCGTTGCTGCATCTGCGGGAAATCTATTCGTTAAAATTGGTGAAATGTCCCCGCACGGAGGGAATTACTTCACTGCTACAGTTGAAGTAATCAGTTATGACTGCAATGCAGGTGTTCAATCGCCCACGCCCGCTTCCTTCTTGGAGGTTGCCTCATTTTTTTTGTTTTTGTAAAAAAAATTAATGAAACATTGGTTTCTGCGTCGATATAAACCAGACCTGCACGACTCAGAAAGCACGAAGGGCCAAACTATCAACATAAATTTGTCGCGGGCCGCAAAAATCTATTTCACTTCGATGAAGAGATTTCGTTGTAGTTTGAAAGAAATTCGGATACGACGATTAAATATTCGAAGTCGAGCTTTTGCAACATTTTCTATTTTGGTTTAAGCATTCTTTTCGCTTTTGGTAAGTTGTTGCTCTTTGCGGTTTTCGGCCAGTTTCAGAGATGCACACTGGTCATTGGCAACGACACTCATTCCAAACACCAGAAAAATTGTAACCCTAACCTGCAGAAGTTCAAGCGCATTGTCGTAGCACGAAAACGCTTTCGAACAACATTAATAACAAGCGACCAATTTGTTTAAAGAAAGTTGAGACCACTGCATCATCCTTTGTTATATAAAATTTAAAAGACGTTCCAAATGCATTTGCAAAAGTTTAAATCGGTTCAAAATATTGTAAAGTTATAGTTCAATAACCAGTTGACCAAAATATGCAACTTTTCCGTAAAACGTTTCAACTTTTTAACAAAGGTGTTTGTGTTTTGCGTAAAAGCGTTGTGTTGGGAAAAATACATTTTCCTGTGCAAAAGTAAACTTGTGGGAAAAAAACATTTAAAAAAATTGTTGTCTTTATGACTTCCGGGTTTTAAAGGCTCGATGTTTTACTGAAGCATAATACAGATGACAGGTCAAAGATGAAGAGCACTACTACAAAATTACCTAAGTAAATTACTTCAGTGATAGCATTGAAACTTCACCACCATATTAAGCTGATTTGAAGTGAGCAATACTCCGCAGTATTTCATGTGATGTAGGGTCTTAATATAGCCATCCACATCCGGATGCACTATCATTTCTCATGATTTTTTTCTGATGTGTTGGCTAGTGGGCCCCTCACAGTGGTCAGTGGGCTTCTTTCAGCTAAGTTTTGCCCCCTGGCTCAAACTTCTACTTACGCAACTGTGTTTGTTGTCTGCACAAACATCTCAATCAACAATTAACGTGATTTTTCTTCTTCCGGACCTTAAACCTTACAGATTGGTAATTTCGTTTATTGCATTCATTCATATCGTATGTTGTCTGAAATTATACTTACCCGAAACCACGCAAATGGGTTGTGTTTTTTTTCTGAGAATGTTTCAAGATAAATGTAATCGCGATTGCAATCGTGATTACTTTCAAATGTAATCGTAATCGAATACATTGTTATTTTGTTTATTCGTAATCGTAATCGAGCATGTGGCAAGTAATTGCAATCGATTACATTTATGATGTAATCGCCCCATGTCTAGTTACTAGTGTACTGTAAGTCAGTATACCAGTAAATCTATTTCTAAATCTTAGCATGGTAGCTGTTTGTCTATATTTTGATTACGACACAAAAAAGCCATACAAGTTTCAATGAGAGTCCCAGAAGCTAGGGGGCCCGGTATCGGTCTTCATACCCCCTGCTAAAATTTCTCTCGGAACCCCTGTTGATACACAACGCAGATTAGATTAATTCACCTGGGGAAGATGCAGATGGGGATAGTTTTGATGAAGCCAGTGACAGTGATCAACAGGTTTATGTGCAGTTGAATCCAGACTTGACCAGAAAAGATGGAATACAGTGGCAGTTTTTGTCTTCTTCCCACATGCAACGAGGACGTTTGCAATAGCAAAACATCATGGACTTCAGCCTGGGCCCAACATGATTTGCTACAAGACAATGCTCAGAAATATATGAAAATGTACAGTGGCTGAAGCCCATCACATTCTGGCAGCACAAAATTGGGTTATGACACTGGATGAGTTTGACGCATTTATTGGGCTCGTTATTGCTAAATGGATTTCAGAACGAAGGAACCTCGCAATGGTTTGGAATGCATCCTGGTGATATTACAACAAGACTTTATCAAGCAGATTCAAGGAAATAACGTGTTTTTTGCATTTTGAAATGAAGAGAAAGGTAGCAAAGGTTGCTTCATGACAAGTTTAGCCTAGTTTCTACATTGTGGAATTCATTTATTGAAAACTCTCAGAAAGTATATGTGCCTGGTTCATACATAACAAATGAACAGTTGCTTCCATGTTAAGTTATATGCAGGTTTATTCAGTATTTGCTGAACAAACCTGACAATTTGGATTGAAGCTATGGATCGCTGTCGATGTGTAGAGAAAGTACCTCTACAATGTCTTTCCAAGAAGTAGAACAAGATGATAGCAGGGACCCTTCTGTAAGCCTACTCACATGTATAGTGATGAAACTGATGCAACAGCTTTTCAAACGTGGCTATAGTGTTGCTTGTGGTGCAGCCATAAGAAAGCCCGAGCAGCAAGTCTGCAAAGTATCACACTGTGGCAGCAAGCAACAATAGAGATCACCTGACAAGATCACTCTCGTCATCACCATTAGCAAGTACAATCTACTGTTCACCAGGCTCATAGGCATTGTCAGAGGTCACTGTATCGGGATCACTCCCTTATTGCTTGTTTGTGCCAAACGTATATATGCGTGTTATTCTTCGCGCACATCCCGTTCGTGGTGAATCGCACATTCAACGCAATGCCATTCGAGAGGTTGCAACACTGGCAACTTTCTACCAACCTTGATCTGGCCCTGTGTCTGGCAAGAGACAAATGCAGGATTGCTCATGCAGACCCACAGAATCAGATAGAACCATTTGCTGCGAAAAGGAAGCAACAACTACAAAAAACGTCTGTGTTTGTATCCAACCAGAGGGAACCAGTTACTTTAACTTCTACCAAAACAAAAGAATATTATAATTAGGGCAACCAAAAGTCAATAAAGTCAAATTTTTCTGCTGTTTTTAGAGTTTATGAAACGTCCACACACTAAATTTCACGCTCATACCATGAGGGAATCCCAAGTTATTAGGTCAAAAAAAGTCAAAATTTATCATTAGGTCAAAATTTATCGTTAGGTCAAACTTTTTTGCAGCAGTTTTTTCTCTTAAATATCGACATTTCATTGAAACTACAACAACAGATGTTGATATGCTTTTGCAAGTTTATTTGCAATTCTGTAATAATAGTGGGTTTATTGTGATTTCTGACATAATAATGTTGTTTTGCCCACTACTGGATGATTGAATATTATGTAGGATAAGCATGGTAGGCGAGAAATGTGGTCTTACGGCACTTTCATGGTAAATGCTCAATCCATTATGCATATAGTATTTCAGCTTTATGATGTTCTCAGGTTTGACTCTACTGTAGTTATTCACGTACTTATCAATATATCATCCCCGAAGTTAAACAACCAAATATTTTTTAATTTCAAAGCTTAGAGTGCATGAATACACAGGCTTGTCCATGGGAATGTCATTCCTATGGGATCCATGGGAAACGTCCCATGGGATGGGATAGCACACATTTGTATTTCCCATGGGACTCAGAAATAGAATGAGTGTCAGAAAGTTACTGAATTGTCATACTTAGACTATACTTCTGAATTTTAAAGTCAATAAATTTTGTCTTTTTGCATGTCTCTTTGTACATGTAGTCCTATTTAGTAGATATTAAACCTTAACTTTCATAAATTTAATAATTTTAATTGTATTCCACATTAATATTATAATAATGTAATGGGAATCCCATGGGATGGGACAGGCATAAATTGCTATGGGATGGGAATGGGACAGATAAATATGCCCATGGACAACCCTGTGAATACACTTCTGGATTAACCTCAACACCTAAGGCTGAATTATTTTGCAGTTGCAAACGCAGAAAATTTATAGGTCAAAATAAAGCCAAATTCTAAGTTTTTAGGTCAAAAAATTGGTTGCCCTAATTATAATGATGAAGCTGTATCCTGATGTAGATTCCTATTCATAAGAACTCAAAAAATCTGAAACTGATATATTTTAGAATAAAACAAAAGTGGGGGTTGGTGTACTTGGCCAGATGAGCAGGAAATATTTTGTAACGGCATCAAGCAGAAGATGGCCCATTGACATGTTTTAGGGTGTAATTGATGTAGCACTTATCAACAGTTGGGTTCTTTTCAGATAGGTTTGACAGTCAAGCACAAGCCACCAAGCGTTTGTACAACACAGTTGAAGAACTAATGGGCACAACTCTTGGCAAGTATTCTGGAAAATCTGCAACCACACACCACATAAAGAAATCCTGATGAAACTGGCAAACCTGAAAAAAATATGTGCAGAACCCGGAAGTGCCATAACAGAACAACGGATTTATGGAACACCTGATATAAGCTCAGTATGCACTGGCAAATGCACAGTAAATCTTTGTTCAAAATGCATTGATTCAACGTATCAGACAACATACTGAGCTTCATGTGCTTGGCTTCATAATTTTGTCAACAATGACTTTTGTCTGTGTCATGATTTCAAATGGTTGGTTTTTTAATTCGTGTATTTACTGGAAAGATTGCATTTTCAGATGTAGTCAAAACTATTGGTATATGTGGAACAGGCTTCAATGTTATTTATACCACATTCACTGTTTTTTGACTAAATAATGTGGGGATTACAGCTTAGATGTGTTATAGTGGCAACTGACACATGTTTGGTAATTATAGGCAGTTTAAAAGCATGGCTAAATATACTGCAGCACTCAATAAGATAATTCACTCATAGTTGTATGACATATGCATTGATTTCACCTGAATCTTATCACTTTTAAAAATGTGAAAGCAAGTAAAAAACTAATCATGCACAGCATTTAGCATACCTGTCCATTCTTTCCTTACTGCTCTCGTAAAGGCTCTGCCAACAAGCTGGGCACCAGCAATAATCACTCGAACAAGGTTGTTTGCCTACAAAATGAAGGGTAAAAATTATAAAAAGGCACCAGGCTGATCTGAGCAACTACAAACTCTTAGCAGTATGAAATCAAACAGGCTTAATGTTTAGTAGAACAACATATATTCATAGAAATCAGGTTGAGAAATTTTGACTAGTGTATCTTTTCTGATAGTGGTTGTCCAGAACCCTCGACTTTGCATCAGCAACCTGCAGCTCTCTTTGAACTGTTTGTGCCACTTCTGAATCTGTACTGCTGCTCAGTAGCGTAGCTAGCCCAAAATTTTGGGGGGGAAAATTCTTGAGTTTAGGCTAGCAACACTATTTTGCATGGGATACCATCTCGCAAAGCACAAAATGACTAGATATTCTAGAATTTTGGGGGGCCATGGCCCCGTTGGCCCCCTTGGCTATGCCTATGCTGCTTCTGCTACTTTTTTTATAGATTCACATATAAGCACATGTCGGGTGGTCTTGTTTGACTGTGTTTTAGAACAATCATATAAAACACTTATTCTATCGAAATAAATGCTCTTTTCTTACTAAGGATAAATGCATGAAGCATGCACTGTTAGTTGTTTCTATTATATATTTGAAAACAAACTGTTCTTGAAGTTAATGGATTTCATAATAATACAAAAATTTTGTAATACCGTGCTCTCACTGTTAAACATATAAAATACCTTTTTTGCACATGTTTAATGTAGTATTAAACAAGGAATTGTTACCCAGTGTATTCATAGCCATACACACATTTTTGATAGACTACAGAATTTGAAATTTTTCTTTAGATTCTTAAACTTACACAAAGTGGAACAAATGAAAGGGAAATTAAGTTTAGATTTGTCTGTCAAAATCAAAATGTTTATTTTCCACTTCTGCTTTTCTCCACTGTTTTTCAAACTCATAACTTTGTTAAACTCTGGAAGCCAACACATAGGCCTATGATAAAAATTGAGATTAGGTAGGTCAATTTTCATTAACACATTCGAAATTGGGTGTTTTTTTCCATAAAACATGTAAGCCAGTCTATGAATATCGTACCTAGATTTCGGCCGAAAACCAGCAGTTTTCGGTTGCCTTACCAATACCATAGCTCCTCCGCCGATTGCGCTAGAGGGCTGTTCAAGGGCTCAAACAGATCAGCCAGTCTTCTAGTCTGCACTCGAAAAAAATTTTTTTGGTTGGGGGTTGTGGATTTTTTTGAGTGACGTCATAAGTGAAGTAGTTTTTGGGCCATTTTGTCTCATTGTTAATTGGCCTAGGGCCCAACTGCTAGGCTAAAGTATTTCGCTGAAGTTTTCATTGGAAACTAGGCTCGAGTCCGGGTCTTTTGAGCCTTTGATCGACTCTCTAGCATTTCTGGTTCAAAAGTTATGATTTGCAATAAACAAATTAATTAATTATCTAATTATAGGATTAATCAAATATTTTGTTTACTTTAGATCTAACTTTTGAACCCAAAACCCCAGCAGATCATCCAAAGTATCAAAACACCCAGATTGTAGCAGGGGCGCATCTAGCCTGAAAAAAAGGGGTCTGTCGCGGAAGAGCAGCTTTTGATATCACTTTTCAGCATAAAACCACATTTTCTCTTAAGACTACAAATTGACCGATGAATTCTGCAATTTGCCCATCTCTGATTAATTAACACAAATTCTCTGTAATCTTCCTTAGGATGTGCAGCCTTCCGACTGCATCAAGTAATGCGCAATACTCATACCACTCCACAATTGTCCCCATAAACCGCTCTATGACGTAACATTAGCTCACAGGTTTTTGCGTGCGCGGTAAGCAGATGATTTCCTGCGAACAAATCAGAGCAACTACCGCATTTTTCAGACCATAAGGCGCACTTAAAATCCTTTAATTATCTCAAAAATCGAAAGTACGCCTTATAATGCAGTGCGCCTAAAGTATGAATCTGGTTGTGCTTTCTCATCTAGAACCACTTTCATGTGGTAAATGGCACCATTTATTTAAGTGCTAGTTACATAAAAAACCAACAGCAATTGCAATGAGCAGCACACGAGAGTAGCTAGCACATACCACAGGTAGTATAACTCGGCAAGGCTCCTGACAACATTGGCACACGCCGAATCGCCGAAAACACGCTAACAACTTTTAATTTATGCTATTTGTGTCTAGCGGATTAGGCATATGTGACAGATTAAACTCCTCGTATGTAATGACAGATTAAACTCCCAGTGGCAACTCAGGCACTCTGAAGTTATTGGGAAAGAGTTGAATACAGTTTGACTTATCTAAGTTTTTCTTCATTTAATGCGCCTTGTAATCCAGTGCGCTTTATGTATGGAAAAAGAACAGCTAGCATTCAATTTTTGATACTGCGCCTTACAATCATGTGCACCTTATGTTCCCAAAAATACGGTAACTACAGTCAGAGCTCGTTCATCCGAACTACTTTGTTTTGTCAAAAAATGTCGGTTTTGCGAGGTATCCGGAAAATCGGCATCAGACCTATAGCATTCGAGGACTAGGGGGACATTCGAGGACAATCCTCCCTAAATTTTTATGTGCTTCTCCAAATTTTGTTTTGCCAAGAAATTTATTTATTAAAAAATATAATAAAAATAGAAGTCGAGACCCCCAAAAAATGTTCTGTGCCCCCTAAACCTTTAGACCGAAGCTACGTGTCTGGCCTAAGCGAACGTTGAAAGGGGAAAGAGAAACAAACTATAGAGTCAGACGAACTGTCAACTTAAGCAAATATGTAGACTGCATGTGAAACATGACTAAATGAAATTCTCATAGTTGTTTTTGTTTATTAGCAGATCCGTATACATAAGCAAGTATGCATTCAAAATGAGATTTAAACACGAAAAAAAAGGAGACCTATAACTGTGTCCTGCAGGGTCTGCCACTGTTACATTCATTGTGCGTAGAAAATTGACTTTCACCCTTCTATTGCGATTTAATAAACAACTAAGTAACAGTTGGCATAATCCGGTTTAGCATTTTTTTTCTATTGATATAACATATCCGTTCCTCAATTTCCAAGTCGGTGTCAGACAGCAAGGTTTCCGGATTAAACGGGTGAAATGCGTTGGGATAAATCTGTTCCTAGCAATTTGTTTCGGATAGCGGGGATTCTGGTTTATCGGAGTTCGGACAAACAGGTCTGACTGTATTTGGAATAGATAGTGGTGTTGATCTCATTGTCATAACACATAAGAAAAAAATTCCCAAGTTATCATTGTTTTCGGACACAGCTCATTTATTACATCACAATCGCTGTTTGTTTTTACGAATATGGTTCTGAAAAGATACTTAGCTTGTCAAACATTCAACAAAATGTCAGCCATACAGCAATGAGAGCTGTTGTCCATACATACATACACTTATAAAATCGATGCCGACAACCAGCTGCACAACAGCATCTGTGGAGCGTTGTCTATCAAAGATGGCGGTGTTATAAATGTACTTGCGAAATCATTACGGAGAAGAACGATTGAATTGCAGTTGCTCTGATTACTTTGCATCGTAATGTAAAAGTGAATTACTCGAAATCAATATAGGACTTCTTGCGCAGCTAACAACGTCATCAACTGCTTAATTCTAAAAAGGCTATGTTTGAAATACGACGCTTGACTGATATTTTGTTCAGATGTGGCCACAATTTGAGGCTAGCTGTCGCACCTTTCAATATGATAAGTTGCTTATAAAATATGGTTTCAGTGGAAACAAATCCACGTTACTTGGCGTGACGCTGAGGAATGCCTAAACTTACTTGTCATAACCTAGGTGTAAACAGCGGATAAAATTTAGCCCGAAACTGCAAAACGAAACGATCGTGATTGCAGACTGTCCTTTCGCCATGAAGCGAAATATTATAAAACAGCTCCTGCGCATGCGTGGCAGTGCATGAAATTCTGACAGCATTAGAGCCGGCATTGCAGAGGAGGAAATTCAGAATTCAGAAACACGTGCGTTCGACCCAAAATCAATTTAGAGTGTTTAAAACCGTGGATTGTTTCATGTCACTGCGCAGGTGCTATTTAGACAAGGCAGCAACGTTGTTGTTTCGTAATAGTACTATGCAACGTTACAAGGGAAATGTTGGCTGTTGCCTGTTCCAAAGCACCCGCATTAGAGACCTGCAGTGACAGCGTTTGATATTTTATCGGCTTTAATGCTGAGTACCTGCGGTGCAAAGGGGTCTGTCATGACAGCCAGACAGACCCCCTAGATGCGCCCCTGGATTGTAGCCTAGTTTCCATTGATAAAAACTTAGCGAAATACTACCATTTAATCATTTGGGCCCAGGGCCAGGTAAAGTGTGCCAAGGTGGCCTAAAAGTCCTCCACTTATGACGTCACTCACAAAAAATCCGCACCCCCAACCAAAATTTTTTTTTCATCGTAAACTAGAAGACTTTCCAAGTCTTTTGAACCTTTGAACAGCTCTCTACCGCTTTTGACACCAGAGTTACGCACGCACAAAGCCACATGCGATCCAGTTGTTTTGGCGCAAAAATGCTCTAAGCTTAGCGGACGCCAAAGAGTTACTAAACCAAGGTGTCAATAATTAATATCTAAAGTTTTATTTTTTTGTTCTATTAGTGTACACTTTTTAACCATTGAATTACTACTTTACTGAAGAGCTGGTGATGTAAAATGTTGACATCGTCATTAACATAAGTTCTTTTTATATTTATGTAGTGTTAAACTCATTTGCTAAGGCATAATGAGCATTTCTGTTTTTCAACTACATTTTTCACAGTAATTTTTTTGCGGACTCTATTGGAATTTGTGGCATTCTATGCACACACAAGATTTTGCTGAGAATATTTATGTCCCTCTGCAGGATTGACCAACATGTTTATATTGTTGTCATGCTTGCAACACAACTGTGACGTTCTTACAACCCACCCTGGGATGTGGGGAGCACACAGCAGGTTGTTAGGTCCTGCTGAAATGAAAATTTTTATGGACAGCAAAGGTGATAAATTAGGTCAAATTTTCCATTCAGTATACTAGAACATTTGTTTTTCTTGTTTCAGGGTTATTCAAACGCTAAAATTCTGGATGCTAAATTCTAGTTTACCACCAGGTACCACTTCTTTCCCACTGAACAGCAATCAAACCTGGTTTGTTATCCTTGTTTTTTTCTAGGTTTCTATGTCATGCCTAAAAATGTTTGCATCACACTGATTTCTCATTGACAACTGCCACAGTGTCCAGACTGGCTTGCAGATGGTTCTGAAAAGTTAATGTGACAAAGCAGCATATGATTCACCTTTCATGAAATGGCCACTGCACTGACAAATCATGGTGGCAGGTGAGCTTTCAAAAACAAAGTTTGAGCCCTCATTTTATTACACTGATTAACAACATGAAAATATTTGTGGAATATTCAACGCATTATCAATATGAAGTTGTTTCAACCAGTTTCAACATATACACTTATTATATGGCACTATGGTTGAGTGTAAAAATTCTTGTTACTACTAACAAAAAAATGTCAATCCAAAGAAAAAGCAAAGAACAACCATGAAATCCAAGGTTCACTGCAGCCCAAAATCCAGTGAGAAGGTATTGGTTCAATTTAAATGTTCTTGTGATCCAACAAGCACAGCAAGCAAAGTGTAGAGAGTTAAGAAAGTTTGATGTCCACAGTGACATAAATCACTGCTTGTGGCTTATTTTTGAGCACAAACAAATTAGGACAAACACTAATAAGTATAAAAGAAAAATACTGAGTATCTGCATGAAAACAATATCAGTTCATCTTCTTAAGATATAATTTTTGCTCAAAAATTGCAAAATAACATTAGACTAGGTACAGAGTACTTAATATTTTGATAGAACCACAGTTGCTATGGACTAAAATATAGATTTTAAGTGTTTGTTAGATATTTCAAGCTTACTAAAAATATTTAAGACTAATAAATGTTATGAGGTAATGTATTTCCACTACAAAAATATGATTTATTGTACCATGTCTGCAAGATTTAATGGGAACAATATAAAATATAAAGATAAACCACATATACTCAAGTATCAACTAAAGTTTACATAAACATATCCAGGGTTAAAAAGACAATTTTGCCTTTCGTGGCAAATTTCTTTAGAACCACTGTTTTCTACCTGACACAGTCGTAACCTTATTGTGTAAAATAAATAAAACACACCACAAATTCTGGATATACCTCGCTAGTTTATTCATTGAAGGGTTTTCAATGTGATCTCTGACATGATCTTTGTTTATGTGCACCAAATAAACATGTTGTGACATGGGGTGCACTTTGCTACCCTTGCAATTGCAGTCATGCTTAATGCAGTTCAGGTCATGTTTGCTATTGCAAGTAATAAGCCATTCAGAGCCACGGCAAATATGCTTCTGTAGGGTTGGTTTGGTTTTCAGTGCACTTTAAAGCATAATTTTCACTATTGTAAGCAATACTATATTTATTCTATTGAAAGTCAAGGCTTACAAAGCTTTTTTCATCATTTTGGGTTGCTAACATTTTTTTTTTTATTATCGAATTCAAAAGGTCTTGATGACTCTCCTCAGTCTTTCCCTGGCTACTTTTTATTGACCAAGCTCTCTTTTCACATTTCTTTCTTTTCTTTAATTCTTGAGCATCACATGTATGCTCCATCACAGGTGGGATAATGATGAACAGAGGGAATTTATATAGTGATAAAGCATCATCACCAGGGTTGCCAATTTTACATGAAATGTGATTGTGCATGAAAGTATCTCAGAGGCTTAGGTCAAGTGGAGCTTACATTAATTTTATAACACCCCATTGTGTGACCTACAATCAACTGTGGATTACAATGAAGGGCAGCTAACAATGAAATAAATAGGCAAATATAAAAGACTGCTTTATGGGGTTCATATTTCACAAACCTCTCTTAACATTGAATTGATGTTTATGCCTTTCAGGCTGTCTTTACTGCTGTAGTATGGTTAGCCTGAATAAAGTACACAGCATTTTAAGGGATGCATTTTACTAGTGTGACCATTACAAGCAAGTCAATGCATGTTCCCCAACATAGCCTCTTTGCTCTAGTCAGCGAGTTAAACATAGCACACTACTAGTGTGTTATAGGTTACTTCCTAGCCATTGTTTGAATATCATAGCTGTTTTCAATTGTTTTATTGTATGGAAAATTGAACTATTCCATGGCCTGGCACAGGTATTTTTTCAGCAAAAGGAAAAACGAACTCTTTTCACCAGTTTTGTTATCAAATGCTTTCATTTTGTGCTTTTATTGACTTCACATGATTGGGCTGCATCAGATCAAAACAAACTGGGTTAAATGGTAAAAGCGTGGAAGTTCCTACTGGAGGTTTCTAGAATGGTTGTGTCCATTGATTTTCTTATGTCACTTTTTTCTTTTGCTGTAGGCCTAATGCTATCATCACAAAAATGTATTGTCTAAACCAGTGATTTTCAACCGGTGTTCCGTGGAAAACTAGTGTTCCGTGAAAGATCATCAGGTGTTCCGCAGGAAATTTGATAAGTTTAACTAGTGTTCCATCGAACACCGGTCGAAAATCACTAGTTTAACGCAATGAGCGTAAATATGTTTTCTTTCGTGAAAGTAATTAGTTTTAAACAGGCTCAAATATCGCATTGAGAAAAATTAAAAGTGAAT